>Ga0208490_100024_pt1 | contig 132010 bp, 128 predicted proteins | sample SubbioAug_CSWold_FD_184818 | JGI IMG/M metagenome (GOLD analysis project Ga0208490, IMG submission 184818) | Serpentinite rock and fluid subsurface biosphere microbial communities from McLaughlin Reserve, California, USA - CR11Aug_CSWold (SPAdes) | ecosystem: Environmental > Terrestrial > Deep...
CCCGCCGTTGCAACACCAGCGGCTGCCGCAGCCAACCCCGCAGCGCCGCCGTCGTGGTCTCGGGCTGCTCCAGCACCGGCAAATGCCCTGCCCCCGGCACCACCACCAGATTGGCATAGGGTATGAGATCGGCCATGAATCGATGCCGCTTGACCGGCGTCAGCCCGTCCTCTTCTCCGCAGAGCACCAGCACCGGCACCTGACACCGCCGCAACACCGCCTGATAATCGCGCCGCCGCTGCAACGCCCGTGTCTGCCGGATAATCACCTCCGGCCCAATCGCCTCGGCCATCCGCACCACCTCGGCCATCACCTCCGCCCGCCGTGGCCCGGATGCCAGATACTCTGGCCGCAGCAACATTTGCGCCGCCGCGGCCACCGCCCCGGTTCTCAGCTTGATGATGAACGGCTCATAGGCCGTGGCCGATTGCGGCGTCTCGGCCAGCGCATTGGTATCCATCAGCGCCAGCCGCGTCACACGATCCGGCGCGCGGCGCAAAATCTCCATCGCCACGATTCCGCCCATCGACAACCCCGCAAGCGCAAACCGGCGCGGCAGCACATCAAGCAGGTCCGAAGCGATTTCCTCGATCCGGTCCCCGCCCGTGATTGGCGCAACGGTCACGGCCATATCCGGGCTCAACGCGGTTATCTGCGGCGCGAAAAGCCGTGCGTCGCACATCATTCCGGGCAAGAACACGACTGGTTCACTGCTCATCCGTCATCCTTGTCTCTGACCCGTCACATATGGATACACACTGACGCCAGCATGACACCAGATAGGCGCCCCCGACAAGGGGCTCACCCGCTCACCTCTGCCACGGTCGCGCCAATCAGCGCCAAACACTCTGGATCGGAAAACCGGTGATCCGCTCCCTTGACCAGACACAGCCGCATATCCGGCCCCGTGGCATGGTCCAACAGCCGCAAAGCCACCGACATATCCACATCCCTATCGCAGGTGCCTTGCAGAAATCGAACCGGAAAGGGCAAATCGAGCGGGCTGCGCAACACCAGATTGTTGCGCCCCTCCTCGATCAGCCGCCGCGTGATGATGTAGGGCTCGCCATAGTCTGACGGCAACGCAACCTGCCCGTCTTCGATCAACGCATGCCGTTGGTCCGCATCAAAGCTGCCCCACATTCCGTCTTCTGTGAAATCGGGCGCGGCGGCGATTGTCACCAAGCCTGCAACCCGCTCCGGCATCGCCCGCGCCAGCAAAAGCGAAATCCAGCCCCCCATAGAGGACCCGACCAGAATCTGTGGCCCCTCCGTCAGAGCTTCGATAACCGCCCGCGCATCCGCCGCCCAATCGCCAATCGCGCCGTCTTCGAAACGGCCAGAGGATTGCCCATGCCCGGAATAGTCAAACCGCAGGAAGGCCCGCCCCCTTGCGCGCGCCCAGTCTTCCAACCACAGCGCCTTGGTGCCCTGCATGTCCGACTTGAACCCACCAAGGAACACCACACCGGGGCCGCCCCCTGCGCTCCGGTGATAGGCCAGCTTGCGGCCCTCTGGCCCAGCGAAATAGTCAGGGTCCGCCATCGCGCCCTCCGTTTCTGCAACGGCACAATCATGCACGCTGCAACACAGAGGCGCAAACCGGAATTACCGCAGGCGTGGCACCCGGGATCAGCCGCCGATATAGGCGCCGCGACGTGGCCGGTAGAACACTTTTTGATTGTGGAGCCGCCCCAGCAGATCGTGGATCTTGCGCAGGGTCTCATCCGCGCAGGCCAATCCGTCGGCCATGCGGTCAGGTTGTGTCGTTAGATCGGCCTTGGTCTTGAGCAAGGCACTTTCGATCAGCTCCATGTCTGCGACCGACAACTCAAAATTCGAATTATACTTCGGCATGTCAGGCCCCCTTCTGGTTGCGCACGCAAGAATCTTACGTGTCCGATATACGGCATTTAGGGCCTCATATCCGACATGTCCATAGATTTTTTCTGCACTGCGACAAAAGGAGAAACGTATGCTTTTGCATGCAAAATTCCGTGCGAAAAAGCCCTCCTATTGACCTTGCCCGCCTGAACGGGCATGTGACGCGTATCAAACCCGCAACCGGGCGTTCCGTGGGCGCCAAACCGACGAGGAGCCAAGAAAATGGCCCAGATTTCCCTCAGCTTTCCCGATGGCAATGCGCGCGAATACAGCGCAGGCGTAACCCCCGCAGAGGTGGCCGCCAGCATCTCGCCGTCACTGGCCAAGCGCGCCATTTCCGCCCATGTGGACGGCGCACATTGGGACCTGCAATGGCCCATTGATCGCGACGCAACCATCAGCATCAACACGATCAAGGATGACGCACCCGCGCTCGAACTCATCCGCCACGACCTTGCCCATATCATGGCCCGCGCGGTGCAGGAAATCTGGCCAGATGTGAAGGTCACGATCGGCCCGGTCATCGCGAATGGCTGGTATTACGATTTCGACCGCACAGCCCCCTTCACCCCCGAAGATCTCGGCCTGATCGAGAAAAAGATGAAAGAGATCATCAACCTGCGCGATCCCGTCCGCACCGAAATCTGGGACCGCGACCGCGCGATCCAGCATTACCGCGACACGGGTGAACCCTATAAGGTCGAGTTGATCGAGGCGATCCCCGGATCTGAGCCGTTGCGCATGTATTGGCACGGCGACTGGCAGGATCTCTGCCGGGGTCCGCATTTGCAAAACACCGGGCAGGTGCCCGCCGACGCCTTTAAGCTGATGAGCGTGGCCGGTGCCTATTGGCGTGGCGACAGCACGCGGCCCATGCTGCAACGCATTTATGGTGTCGCATTCCAGAACCGCGACGCGCTCAAGGATTACCTGAACTTCCTTGAAGAGGCCGACCGCCGCGACCACCGCAAATTGGGCCGCGAAATGGACCTTTTCCACATGCAGGAAGAGGCCCCCGGTCAGGTCTTTTGGCATCCCAACGGCTGGACCGTCTACACCACGCTTCAGGATTACATGCGCCGCCAGCAACGCCGCGGCGGCTATGTCGAGGTGAACACGCCCCAAGTGGTTGACCGCAAGCTGTGGGAAAAATCCGGCCATTGGGAAAAGTATCAGGAGAATATGTTCATCGTCGAAGTCGACGAGGATCACGCCCGCGAAAAAGCCGTGAACGCATTGAAGCCGATGAATTGCCCCTGCCATGTGCAGATTTTCAATCAGGGCCTCAAATCCTACCGCGACCTGCCCCTGCGCATGGCTGAATTCGGCTCGTGCAACCGCTACGAACCCTCGGGTGCGCTGCATGGCATCATGCGTGTGCGGGGCTTTACGCAGGATGACGCGCATATCTTCTGCACCGAGGATCAGATCGAATCGGAAACCGCACGCTTCATCGCCTTTCTGTCGGGTATCTACACCGATCTGGGCTTTCCGAATTTCGAAGTTCTCTTTTCCACCCGCCCCGATGTGCGCGCCGGATCGGACGAGGTCTGGGACAAGGCCGAAGCCGCCCTTTTGTCCGCCACCCGCGCCGCAGGCATCGAACCCAAGGTTAATCCCGGCGAGGGGGCTTTTTACGGCCCCAAATTGGAATTCACCCTGACCGACGCCATCGGGCGCAAATGGCAATGCGGCACGCATCAGGTGGATTTCGTTCTGCCCGAACGGCTGGATGCAAATTACATCGGCACCGATGGGGCCAAACACCGCCCCGTGATGTTGCACCGCGCCGTTCTGGGCAGCTTTGAGCGCTTCATCGGCATCCTGATCGAAGAGCACGCAGGCCGCCTGCCCTTCTGGTTGGCCCCCCGTCAGGTGGTGGTCGCCTCCATCGTGTCTGAGGCCGACGACTACGTTACAAAAGTCGCCCGAAACCTTACAGACCTTAACATCCGCGCCGAGGCCGACACCCGCAACGAAAAGATCAATTACAAGGTCCGCGAGCATTCCTTGGGCAAGGTTCCTGTGATCCTCGCCTGCGGCCCGCGCGAGGTCGATGACGGCACCGTATCCCTGCGCCGCTTGGGCGAAAAGGACAGCCGCATCGTCCCCTTGGATCAGGTTGCCGCAGAACTGGCACGAGAGGCCACACCGCCTGACCTGTTGTAATTAGAGGGAAATTCAGCGCTGTGCGGGATCAGAGGCGACCCGCACAAGCCGCGTAAGGCTGCCAAGGCTCTCGCGTTGGCGGCCCTCCGCGTCGAAATTCGCAGGGTCCAGCCAGAATGAAAACGCCTCTTTCAGCGCGGGCCATTCGGCGTCAATCGCGGCAAACCAAGCCGTGTCGCGATTACGCCCCTTGACCACCGTCGCCTGCCGGAAAATCCCCTCATAACTCAGCCCCAACCGCTGCGCCGCCCGTCGGGATGGCATGTTGAGCGCGTCGCATTTCCACTCGAACCGGCGATAGCCCGCGTCAAAAGCCCATTGAATCAAAAGGAAAATCGCCTCTGTCGCGGCGCGGGTGCGCTGCAGGGATGGGGCGAAATTGATATGCCCCACCTCGATTGTCCCCGCCTGCGGCGTGATCCGCAGATAGCTGGCAACACCCCCCACATGCCCTGTATCGAGGTCGGTAATGGCATAGAAAAGCGGATCATTCCCCGCCGCCATCTCCCGTGCCCACCGGTGCAACTGCGCCGAAGACGAGAACGGCCCATAGGGCAGGTAATCCCAAATCGCATCATCCGCCGAAAACGCGCGGTGCAAATCCGCCGCATGCCGGTCCGCATCCATCCGCTCGAGCCGTGCGTAGCGCCCCACGAGCGGCGCGCCATCCGGTGCCGGTGGTGGTGTCCAATTCAGCAGCTTTGGCCCAACTGGCCGATTTTGCGTCATTTTTTCGGGCCTTGCACAAATACCTTGACGCGACATTGCCTCAATATCGCGCCAAGGGAAAGCCCCACCTAGTCTTGCGGGATGACCCGCAGCCCAAGCTCCATCAACTGATCGCTCGTCGGGTCCGACGGCGCGTTCATCATCAGGTCTTCGGCCCGCTGGTTCATCGGGAACATGATAACCTCACGAATATTCGACGTGCCCGCCAGCAACATCACGATCCGGTCAATGCCCGCAGCACAACCGCCATGCGGCGGAGCGCCGTATTGAAACGCGTTGACCATCCCGCCAAACCGCTTGCGCACCTCGTCCTCGCCATACCCGGCCAGCTCAAATGCCTTAATCATGATGTCGAGCTTGTGGTTTCGGATCGCGCCCGACACCAGCTCATAGCCGTTGCAGGCCAGATCATATTGATATCCCAAGACTTTGAGCGGATCGCCACTCAGCGCTTCAATCCCACCCTGCGGCATCGAAAACGGGTTATGCGAGAAATCGACCTTGCCGGTGGTCTCATCGGCCTCATACATCGGGAAATCGACGATCCAGGCAAAGGCAAAGCGGTTCTGATCCGTCAGCCCCAATTCATCGCCAATCACCGTGCGCGCCTTGCCCGCCACCCGCTCGAACGCCGCCGGCTTGCCGCCAAGGAAGAACGCGGCATCGCCCACGTCAAGGCCAAGCTGCTGGCGGATCGCTTCGGTGCGTTCCGGGCCGATGTTCTTGGCAAGGGGGCCTGCGGCCTCCATCGCGCCATCGGCCTCGCGCCAGAAAATATACCCCATCCCCGGCAGGCCCTCTTTCTGGGCAAAGGCGTTCATGCGGTCGCAGAACTTGCGGCTGCCGCCCGTGGGCGCGGGAATGGCGCGAATTTCTGTGCCGTCCTGCTCCAACAGTTTGGCAAAGATCGCAAAACCGGAGCCCCGGAAATGCTCGGAAACATCCTGCATTTTGATCGGGTTGCGCAGGTCGGGCTTGTCGGTGCCATACCAGAGCGCTGAATCCGCATAGGAAATCTGCGGCCATGCCTCGGGCGCGTCCACCGTCTTGTCGCCGCCAAACTCTTTGAACACACCTGCGATCACCGGCGCGATGGTGTCGAACACGTCCTGCTGCTCGACAAAGCTCATCTCAAGGTCGAGTTGGTAGAAATCCGTCGGCGAACGGTCGGCGCGCGGGTCTTCATCCCGGAAACAGGGCGCGATCTGAAAATACTTGTCGAAGCCCGACACCATGATCAGCTGCTTGAACTGCTGCGGCGCCTGCGGCAGGGCATAGAACTTGCCCGGATGCAGGCGGCTTGGCACCAGAAAGTCGCGCGCGCCCTCGGGGCTGGAGGCCGTGATGATCGGCGTCTGGAATTCACGGAATCCCTTGTCCCACATGCGGCGGCGCATCCCCGCCACCACATCCGAGCGCAGGGTCATGTTGCGCTGCATCGCCTCACGGCGCAGGTCGAGATAGCGATAGCGCAGGCGTGTTTCCTCGGGGTATTCCTGATCGCCAAACACCTGCAGCGGCAATTCAGCGGCAGAGCCCAGAATCTCCATGTCGCGGATGAACACCTCAATCTCGCCAGTCGGGATCTTTGCGTTGATCAACCCAGCATCGCGCGCTTTGACCACCCCATCGATTCGGATGCAATATTCGCTGCGCAGCTTTTCCACTTGCGCAAAAACCGGGCTGTCGGGGTCACAAATAAGCTGAGTGACGCCGTAGTGATCGCGCAGGTCGATAAAAAGAACCCCACCATGATCGCGGATACGGTGCACCCAACCGGCAAGGCGCACATCCGCGCCCACGTCCGTTTTTGTCAGGTCTGCGCAGGAATGGCTGCGATATGCGTGCATGTTGGCTCTCCGGTCCCAAGTCTGGGCTGTCGTTTCGGGTTCGGGCCGATACACCTTGGTGGGGCGGCAAAGTCAAGGGCGAGGGAACATGCGCGCGGCAAAACCGTTTACACAAAGAGTAATCTGCGCGAAAATACTCGCCACACAAGCAGGCAGGCCCAGAAACACGGGCCAAGGGACAAGTTTGGTACGCCGTTGAACTGCGCCGGGTTAGGCGCGCGGACATGGGGTGTGACATGTGGACAAGGGCTCTGGACGGGTTGCTGACCCATCTTTTCAAGCAAGGACATCTAAGCGTGACTTACCCCGACGGGGTCACGCGGCACTATGGCGAGCAGGGCGACGGCATTGCGGTAACGCTGCATGACCCCACTTTGCCCCGACGCATCGTGCTCTCGCCGGATATGGCGGCGGGCGAAGGCTATATGAATGGCACGCTGACTATCGCGGGCGATGATCTTTACGGCTTTCTCAGCCTCGCGATCACCAATATCGCGGCGCAGGGGCAGCCGTGGTTCCGGCGTCCTATGGAAACGCTGCGCTGGCTCAAGCGGCGTCTGGATCAGTTCAACCCGGCGGCGCGGTCGCGCGCGAATGTAGCGCATCATTACGATCTGTCTGGCGCGCTGTACGATCTCTTTCTCGATGCCGACCGGCAATATTCCTGCGCCTATTTCGCCCGCCCCGACATGACACTGGAAGAGGCGCAGGCCGCCAAAAAGGCGCATATCGCCGCCAAGCTGCTGATCCGTCCGGGCATGCGCGTGCTCGACATCGGCTGTGGCTGGGGCGGCATGGGGTTGACGCTCGCGCGCGATTTTGGCGCGCAGGTGACGGGCGTGACCCTATCGCAGGAACAGTACGCGGTGGCCAATCAGCGTGCGCAACAGGCGGGGCTGGCGGACAAGGTGCGGTTTCACCTCATGGATTACCGCGATGTGAAGGGGCAGTTTGACCGCATCGTATCAGTGGGCATGTTCGAGCATGTGGGCGTGCCCCATTACGATGCCTATTTCGCCACGGTCCAGCGGTTGCTGGCCCCCGATGGCATAGCTCTTATCCATACCATCGGGCGGGCGGGGCCGCCGGGCGCAACAAGCCCGTGGATCACGAAATACATCTTTCCGGGGGGCTATTGCCCAGCCATGTCCGAGGCGGTGGCCGCCGTGGAACGGCACGGGCTGGTGACGACGGATGTCGAGGTGTGGCGCCTGCACTATGCGGAAACCCTGCGCCACTGGCGCCACCGGTTCGAGGCAAATCTCGACAAAGTCCGCACGCTCTATGATGAGCGTTTTTGTCGGATGTGGCGCTATTACCTGATCGCCAGCGAGCTTACCTTTCGTCTCAACAATCAGGTGGTGTTCCAGTTCCAAATGACACCGAAACAGGATGCCGTGCCACTGACCCGCGATTACTTATACAGCAACAGGGCTAACGGCCTACGCCACGCTGCCGAATAGGCCCTATCAGGCAGGAACGGGCGCAAGCGCACGGGCAAACCGCGCCTTCCACAGCGCCTCTTCGTATTCGCCCGAAGCCGTGCTGTCATAGACCACGCCGCCCCCCACGTTGAGGGTTGCGCGCCCATCCTCGAGCATCAGCGTGCGAATGGCCACATTGAATTCGGCCCGTCCATCCGGTGCGGCCCAACCGATAGCGCCACAATAGATATCTCGGGCGTGGTGCTCCAACTCGGCCAAGATTTGCATCGCGCGCAGTTTCGGCGCGCCCGTGATCGAACCACAGGGAAAAAGGGCGCGCAAAATATCCGAAAGGCCCATATCGGGCATAAGATCGGCGGTGATGAGCGAGGTCATCTGATGCAGCGTCTCATAGGTCTCGACCGAGAATAGCTCGGGCACGCGCACGCTGCCGGGCAGGCTGACCCGGCTGATGTCATTGCGCAAAAGGTCCACGATCATCAGGTTTTCGGCGCGGTTTTTGGCGTCCGATTGCAGGAAAAACCGCCGCCGCGCATCCTCGGCCGCGTCAGTGCTGCGGGGCTGCGTGCCCTTCATGGGCCGGGTTTCGATCCGCCCATCGGCATGGGTGCGAAAGAACAACTCGGGCGAACGCGACAGGATCGCGGGCAGGCCTGCCGCCTCGATCAACGCACCATAACGCACCGGCTGAATGGCGCAGAGCGCGGCATAAAGCGCCTGTGGCGTGCCTTGGGCCGTCATGCGCAGCGGAAAGGTCAAATTTGCCTGATAGATATCGCCCGCACAAATATACTCATGCACCGTCTGAAAGGCCCGCGCATAGCGTGGCTGATCCCAATCAGGCACCAGATCGCCAAGCGAGGCCTGCCCCGCCTTGAGCGGCGCGGCTTTGATGGGTGCGGCATAGGTTCCAAACTGCAAGAGCGGCAGACGACGGGATGCGGGCATGGACGATGCCAACCGTGGCTCCAGCGCATGACCAAGTTCATAGCTTGCAAAACCCGCCAGCCAAAAGCCCTCTGCCCGCGCCTCGTCAAGCGCTGCAAGTGCGGCGGGCACCTCTTCGGGCGTCTGCGCCACGATCAGGCGTTCGGGCTGCGCAAACTGGCAGGCGTCGGTGTTGGGCCCATGATCGAAACGAATCTGCACGTCGCATCCTCTTGGCAAGTGGGATGTATTTAGGCGCGTGATCCACAAAGCACACCCTTAAATACGTCGGTTTGAGCCAGTTTTGCGGTCACAGGCACCCCTGGCTGCGCTTCAAGGCCAGAAAACGCTGGATAAAGCTGTTTTCAAGGGACTCGGCAGGCCCGCAACAGGGGGGCGGCGGCTTGATCTGTGTCTGGTTTTGGGCTGCACCGGCACAAGTTGGGCAAGTGTCCAAGGACTCCAGGGAGCGCGCGAAAGGCGCGCTCGACCGGGCCATTCTAGAGGATGCCGCAGAGTTGCCCGAAACCACCTGAGCATGGCACGGGTTTGCCCCTTGCACCCCGGCCCGTGATGGCTATAACCCCACCAATTTGCGCAGGTGGGCCAGCCCCTCCTGCCCTTCCAGCTGCCCGGGGACCGATATGCCGAAAAGAACCGATATTTCATCCATCATGATCATCGGAGCGGGGCCAATCATCATCGGACAGGCCTGTGAATTCGACTATTCCGGCGCTCAGGCCTGCAAGGCGCTGCGCGAAGAAGGGTATCGGGTGATCCTCGTCAATTCGAACCCGGCCACGATCATGACCGACCCAGAATTGGCCGATGCGACCTATATCGAGCCGATCACGCCCGAAGTGGTCGCCCGTATCATCGAAAAGGAACGCCCCGACGCGCTCTTGCCAACGATGGGTGGGCAAACCGGGTTGAACACCGCCCTTGCGGTGGCAGATATGGGCGTGCTCGAGAAATTTGGCGTGGAGCTGATCGGTGCCAACCGTCAGGCCATTGAAATGGCCGAAGATCGCAAGCTTTTCCGCGAGGCGATGGACCGGCTCGGGATCGAGAATCCCAAGGCGACCATTGCCAACAACATGGATGAATGTATGGCGGCGATTGATTACGTGGGCCTACCCGCGATCATCCGCCCCGCCTTTACCCTTGGGGGCACCGGCGGCGGCGTGGCGTATAATCGCGACGATTATATCCACTTCTGCAAGACCGGCCTTGATGCCTCCCCCGTAAGCCAGATCCTGATCGACGAAAGCCTTCTGGGATGGAAGGAATTCGAGATGGAGGTGGTCCGCGACAAGGCGGACAACGCAATCATCGTCTGTGCTATCGAAAACATCGACCCGATGGGCGTGCATACGGGCGATTCGATCACCGTGGCCCCTGCGCTGACCCTCACCGACAAGGAGTACCAGATCATGCGCAACGGCAGCATTGCCGTACTGCGCGAGATCGGGGTGGAAACTGGCGGCTCCAACGTGCAATGGGCCGTGAACCCCGAAGATGGCCGCATGGTGGTGATCGAGATGAACCCGCGCGTGTCGCGCTCGTCGGCGCTGGCAAGCAAGGCCACAGGATTTCCGATTGCCAAAATCGCGGCCAAACTGGCGGTAGGCTATACGCTCGATGAGTTGGACAACGACATCACCAAGGTGACGCCTGCATCTTTCGAGCCGACCATCGACTATGTCGTCACCAAAATCCCGCGCTTTGCCTTTGAAAAATTCCCCGGTGCCAAGCCGCATCTGACCACCGCAATGAAATCGGTGGGCGAAGCGATGGCGATTGGGCGCACCATCCACGAGAGCCTGCAAAAGGCGTTGGCGTCGATGGAAACCGGCCTCACCGGATTTGACGAGGTCGAGATCGAGGGGGCCCCCGACAAGGCCGCCGTGATCCGCGCGCTCTCGGTTGCCACCCCAGACCGTATGCGCACCATCGCACAGGCCATGCGCCACGGCCTTAGCGATGACGAAATCAACGCCGCAACCGCGTTCGATCCGTGGTTCCTTGCCCGTATCCGAGAGATTGTTGACGCCGAAGAGCGCATCCGGCGCGACGGCCTGCCGCTGACTGAAAATGGCCTGCGCCAGCTTAAGATGCTGGGCTTTACCGATGCCCGTCTGGCCAAGCTGACGGGGCGAGATGAAGGTCAGGTGCGCCGTGCCCGCGTCAATTTGGGGGTGCGCGCCGTGTTCAAGCGGATCGATACATGCGCCGCCGAATTTGAGGCGCAGACGCCCTATATGTATTCCACCTACGAGGCCCCAATGATGGGCGAGGTCGAATGCGAGGCGCGCCCGTCAGGGGCCAAAAAGGTGGTCATTCTGGGCGGTGGCCCCAACCGGATCGGTCAGGGGATCGAGTTCGACTATTGCTGCTGCCATGCCTGCTTTGCCCTGTCCAAGACCGGGTATGAGACAATCATGATCAACTGCAACCCCGAGACAGTCTCGACCGACTATGACACGTCAGACCGCCTCTATTTCGAGCCTCTGACCTTTGAGCATGTGATGGAAATCCTGACCAAAGAGCAGGAAAACGGCACGCTTCATGGGGTCATCGTGCAGTTTGGCGGGCAAACGCCGCTCAAACTCGCCCGTGCGCTCGAAGCTGAGGGAATTCCGATCCTTGGCACCACCCCCGACGCGATTGATCTGGCCGAAGACCGCGAACGGTTTCAGACGCTTGTCACCAAACTTGGCCTCAAGCAGCCGCATAATGGCATCGCCAGCACCGGGGCGCAGGCCCTTGCGATTGCCGAAGACATCGGTTTTCCGCTGGTGATCCGCCCCTCCTATGTCTTGGGCGGCCGCGCAATGGAGATCGTGCGCGACATGGCGCATCTGGAACGTTACATCAACGAGGCGGTCGTGGTGTCGGGCGATAGCCCCGTACTGCTCGACAGCTATCTCTCTGGTGCCATCGAATGTGACGTGGACGCGCTCTGCGATGGCAGCCGCGTTCATGTGGCGGGCATCATGCAGCATATCGAAGAAGCGGGCGTGCATTCGGGCGACTCCGCCTGCTCATTGCCCCCCTATTCGCTGAGCGATGCAACTATTGCCGAGATCAAGAAACAGACCGAAGCCCTAGCGCTCGCGCTCAATGTCGTAGGGCTGATGAATGTGCAATTCGCGGTCAAGGGCGACGACATCTATCTGATCGAGGTCAACCCCCGCGCAAGCCGCACCGTGCCCTTTGTGGCCAAGGCGACCGACAGTGCCATTGCGTCAATCGCCGCGCGCCTCATGGCGGGCGAAACGCTCGACGCATTTCCCTTCCGTGGCCCCTACCCCAAAGAGACCAAGCCCGGCACCCTGCCGATGGCCGATCAGATGACGCTGGCCGATCCCAATATGCCGTGGTTTTCGGTCAAGGAGGCGGTTCTTCCCTTTGCCCGCTTCCCCGGTGTGGACACGATCCTTGGTCCTGAAATGCGCTCGACAGGCGAGGTGATGGGCTGGGATGTGTCCTTCCCGCGCGCCTTCCTCAAGGCGCAGATGGGGGCGGGCGTGGACCTTCCTGAGAGCGGGCGCGTGTTCATATCGATCAAGGATATGGACAAGCAACCGCAGATGATCGAAGCGGCACAAGTGCTGGTCGATCTCGGGTTCGAGATCATCGCCACGCGCGGCACAGCGGCGTTTTTGTCCGAAGCGGGCATTGCGTGCGAAATCGTGAACAAGGTCTATGAGGGACGCCCCAATATCGTGGACCTGCTCAAGGATGGTCAGATTGCGCTTGTGATGAACACAACCGAAGGCACGCAAGCGGTCGAGGACAGCCGCGAAATCCGCTCGGTCGCGCTCTATGACAAGATCCCCTATTACACGACCATGGCCGGCTCTCATGCCGCAGCCCTTGCCATCAAGGCGCGGCAAGAGGGGGAATTGACGGTGCTACCGTTGCAGGGCGGCACCGCCTGACTTAGCAGGCTTACCATACTTCAAGACAAGCAAGCGGCGCGCCAATGGCGGGCCGTTTTTTATTGGCGAGCGCTCGGGGCCACATTAAGAATGTATATACATTGCATAGGCATTGTGTTACTTTTCGTGCATTTAAGGACGCCGTTACATGGCAGATGGACCACTCAACAAGAAAGACCGCAAGGACAGCCAACTCATTCTGCGCATCAACAGCAAGGAACGTGATGATTTCATTGCGCTTTGCGAAGCCTTGGATACGAGTGCGGCACGCGAAATCCGCGCGTTCATACGTGACTTTGTCAAATCCCATGAAACACAGACGTCACCCCCAATTCCGGCACTTAACATCCCGAATGACATAGCTAAGGCCCCAGAGAAGAAGCGCAAATCCAAACAGGGTAAAAAGCGGAAATGACGATCCTCAAATACTGAATCCGTCCATATATAAAGACCTCACAGACCCACATTCATTCAACTGCAACTCACGACTTCACAGGACAAAATCCATGTCAGAGCTCAACGACATCCCCGGCGTCGGCCCCGCTATCGCCCTTGGACTTGCCAATATCGGCATCACGACCACCGAACACCTGAGTAAAGCCGATGTGGCGACACTCATCCAAGTGCGCGGCATCTCAGAGGCGCGCGCCGAGCGGTTCATCGCCGTGGCCAATATGGTTCTCGCCGCCCCAGAGCTGCCCAAAGCGGCCCCGGTCAATGCAAAAAAGACCGCAGAGACCAAACCATCCGAAGACAAGCCAAAGTCCAAGAAAGGCGGGGGCAAAAAGGATAAGAAGCCCAAGAAAGACAAAAAGAAAGATAAGAAGAAGAAGGCCGACAAATCCGGCTCCGACAAGAAGGCCAAAAAAGGCAAGAAGAAGAAATAGCGCCGACCTCTTGGAACGAGCGGCAGATTGGAACGTCAATCTGCCGGTGTCCGATTGGCCAGGCGCATGCCCGCACTTCGAACCTTCGTCCCGATGGGCCACAGACCGACGATGCACAAGACTTGAGGCTGTCCAACGTGATGCGGGCAGCCTGTCGCGCTTGGCACGTGACTGACATCTGTGCCGCAGCCCCTGCTTTCTGGATCACCGGCGACATCACCCGCCGCCCGGCGCCTGTGCGGATAGGTGCGAAGGCAGTTCTGTACGACCAAGAATGGCGCGCAAGACACGACTGGCGCGATACGGCTAAACCGTTGCTACGCCATAGGAAAGGCAGAGAGGAACACGCTAAATAGACATCCCATTCATCGCAAAAAACCCTAGGCGATCACGATACCGTATTGGCCTCCTAGGGATACTTTGGCGATCGGGAAAAGCAGGCTATAGAAATACACTCTGCTCAGTCGGCTTAGAGACCTTGTGTTAACTATCGTAGGCCAGAGCATTGTTGCGAATTGAAGAATCTTGGCAATTCAGGCAAACATTCTGAATAACAAAGCCCACAACCGGGCGGACCAAACGAGCAAGAGGCGCGGGCTATGAAGCATTGGGTGATGTTAGGTGCGGTTCTGGCACTTGCAGGATGTGGCGGGGGTGATGGCGGTCGTGGGACCAGCGGTGCCACGCCGATGGCCAGCGGCCCAATCAGCTCAGCGTGCATGCAATCCGACCGCAAGGCGCGCTCACGCGCCCTCTGCGGCTGCATTCAGGCCGTTGCCAATGATACGCTCAGCAGTGCTCAGCAACGCCGCGCTGTCCGGTTCTACCGCGACCCGCAAGTGGCGCAAGATATCCGGCAATCCAAACGCCCCGGCGACGAGCGATTTTGGGACGCCTACAGCGCCTATGCGCAACGCGCCGAGCGGGTCTGTCGCTAACCTCTGCCAGTCCAGATCAGAACCTAAACAGCATCGCGCCCGTGGCTGCGGCCAAAGGCGCTATCGCAGCTCTTCAGACTTGACCTACCAGCCGCGCCAAAGGGCGGCTTAGACCTTGCAATACAACATTAATCTCGTTAAAGTTGTATTGTGATGATTGATTTATTCCTTAAATAGTATCTTCAGGCGAAACAATGCTGTGTCAGTTCGTTCCAGACACATCGGAGCCGTGGGATGCCATTCATTCTGTCGATCAAGGACGTCGGGGGTCCGTCTTTCACTGCCGCACATTTTGGGGGCAATCTGCTTGCGACACGCGATGTCGTCGGCCCCAATGGCACCTTTGCGGACACCGCTGCAACACTCGGAATGGCGCATCTGCGTTATCCCGGTGGCGCACTGACAGAAAATTGCGCCTGCATTTATGAGGCGGATCGTCTGTCAGACCCGCCGCGCACCACTGACGAACCGGTCCAGACCTCAGTGACCGAGATGTTCAGCTATGCCACCCAAGCGGGCATAGCGCTGACCATTGTTCTGCCGACCCGTGACTTTCTGACTGATGCCAGCGATGAAAATGGCCATCGCTTTGCGGATGTTGACGAGGCGGCCATTAGACAATTCATCGCGGATATCGCCGAGGGGAACTTCGGCACTGCACCCGTCATTCAGGCCTTTGAGATCGGCAATGAATATTGGGGCAGCGGTGAGATGAACACTGTCGAATATGGGCGCCTGGCCTCAGAAATGGCGCTGATCGTCGAGGATGAAATGTCTCGGCATCCCGAAAGCCTGCAATTTGCGGATACCGATATTCTCGTGCAGATGGGAACGAACAACGGGGTATCGGACTTGTCCGGCCTATTCGACGGCACAGGCTCAGAACAGCTTGCCGCCGCGAACCAGATGTTTGGCCTGTCCCTGTCAGAGGAGGGATACATCTACTCTTCCGGCGAGGTCGCATGGTCCAAGGTGAACAACGCAATCCTCATGGACCAGTTCGATACCGACGCAGAGCGCGCGGCAGTGGATGGGATCGTCGCGCATATCTACTCGCGCGGTGAGGATGTACCGGGTAGCCGCTACTTTGAATTATCGCAAATCGGGGATACCTGGCTCGAGGAAATGCCAGACCTCAAGGTCTACGCCACAGAGTGGAACCTCAAGCGCACGGTCGGGGACACCCGTGAAGAAGAATTTGGCCTGAAACAGGCCCATGAAATGCTCAACATCGTCGAGGCGTTTCATTGGGGCGGGGTTGATGCCGCGCATGCCTGGGCGCTTCAGCTCAACAGCCGCACCGCCCTGGCCGAGGTTGAGGGAGACGCCGAAATGCGCGTCACCGGAGAGATGTTTCGGCTGATGAACGAGCTTCTTCCAGGCACACGACCCCTGTCGCTTGTTGGCAGCGCAGGACGTGAAACCGAGTTGGAAGGCACCACCGCCGATGTACACAGCTTTTATGCCCAAGACCGGCTCGTGACCTTCATCGCCTCAACCTCTGATGGGCAGAGCGAGCAGGTTGTCGACTTCAACAATCTGGTGACACAGAGCGGCGAGGTGTCAATCACACGGCTCGGCGTGGCCGAGGGGGAAAACCCTACTTTCACATCAGCAGAACCACAGATCACCCACGAGGACGCGAGTGAACTTTTGGCGGATGGTATTCTGATCGCGGATCTGGCCCCTCGGGAAATCCTGATGATCGAGATGTCCAACCCTACCTATACCGACGCGGTGCTAGAGATCGCAGCACAGGATGTGCCGGCTGATGATCCGGTCCTGCCCATGTTGCCCCCCGAAGCCCCGCCACAAGACCAAAACACCCCACCAGATCAACAATCTGAAGATGAGGGCAAGGATGAGGGCGGATTCGTGTCCACGTTGCTTGGCGTGCTCCCCCTCTTGTTTTTTGCAGGGTAGCCGATACTGCCCCTTAAGCCTTGAGGCGATAGCCCGTGGCCAACATTCGCCAAGCCGTCAGACAGATCACGAGGGTCGCCGTAGCGCCCACCGCCAACCCAAGCAGCGGATCGCTGTCCGACACCCCGATCACCCCATAGCGCGCGCCGTCGATCAGGTAGAAAATCGGGTTAAAATGCGTGATCGTGTAGAGCACAGGGGGCAATGCCTCGACCGAGTAAAAGGTGCCTGACAGAAATGCCAGCGGCGTCACAATGAAATTAGTGATCGCCGCCATCTGATCGAATTTATTGGCAAAAATCCCTGCGACAATGCCAATCCCACTCAGAAACGCCGCACCAAGCAGCACAAAGCAGAGCGCCCACATCGGATGCGCAAGCCCGATCCCAAGAAAAACCCACAGCCCAAGCCAGATCGCAACAGCCACCAGCAGGCCGCGCCCCACGCCCCCCGCAAGATAGCCAAGCACCAACTCCCCCGCTGAGAGCGGCGGCATCAAAGAATCCACAATATTGCCCTGCACCTTCGAGATGACGATGGACGAAGAGGTATTGGCAAATGCGTTCTGAATGACCGTCATCATCAGAATACCCGGCGCGATAAAGGTGGTAAAAGGCACGCCCATCACATCGCCCCGTGTCGGACCAATGGCGATGCTGAAAATCAGCAGAAAAAGACCCGCCGTCACCAAAGGTGCCATAATGGTCTGTGTCCAGACTGCCATGAAACGGCGTGTTTCACGCTCTGCCAGCGTGGCCAGCCCCAACCAATTGACGCGCCCGAACCGCCGCGATCCCATCGCCGCCGTGACGGGCGATCCCTCGTGTCGTGCGTGGTCTGTCATTTATCGCTCCTTGCCTGCGTGGTCTGGCTCTTTTGGGTGCGTTTCCACCACGATGTGCCGCCTGCCCGCGATTCGATGCCTTGTAACTCACACGCCAGTGACTAGAATAGGGGCTTGATCAGATTTGCAAGGCGGCGGGCCCGGGGCCCGGTCCGCCTTTTGACCGAAGGAAGCCCCGATGTCCTGGAATGACGAACGCGTTGAAATGCTCAAGAAGATGTGGGGAGAAGGTCAGTCCGCAAGCCAGATCGCCAAGGAGTTGGGCGGCGTGACCCGCAATGCGGTGATTGGCAAGGTGCATCGCCTTGGCCTGTCCAATCGCAATGGCACCGGGCCCACCGGGGCCCCTGCCCCAAGCACCCCAGACCCCAAGGCCAAACCCGCTGCGGCCAAGACCGCCGAAGCGCCTGCGCCAAAGCCTGCGCCCAAGCCCGCAGCACGGGCCGAAGAACAGCCGGAACCCGCGAATGAACCGGTCGCCGTGGCCCCCATCAGCCGGATCAAGGCGATCATTCCTGCGGGCCAACCGCTGCCACCGCAGCCTTCGGCCAACGAAATCGACCCCGCAGCCTTGGCCAAAGTCAGCGAGATCGAAAAGAAGGCCAAAAAGCTCACGCTGATGGAATTGACCGAACGCACCTGCAAATGGCCGGTGGGTGATCCCGCCACGCCAGATTTCTGGTTCTGCGGATTGCCGGTGCAATCCGGCAAACCCTATTGCGAGGCGCATGTGGGCGTTGCGTTCCAACCGATGAGCAGCCGCCGCGACCGCAAGCGCTGAGTATGATTGATCCGCGCGGCTACCGGCGCGGACCCAGATCACTCACCGTGTCTACATCGCGCAGGATATCGACCTGCGCGATGCGCGCGTCCGGCAATGTTTTCATCGTGTCGCTCAGGGCATGTTCGGTTGACCAACGCACGCCATGAAAGAGCGTAGACGGGACAGCCTGAACCCGTTTCAGACCGACAAGCCAATAGCCCCCATCAACTGCTGGTCCAAACACGGCATCGCAGCGTCCAAGCGCTGCAAAGGCACGGGCGATACTTGCCGGGGTGATCCCCGGAACGTCCGCACCAATGATGCAGACGGGACCGGGTGGCATACCGCGCAACAGCCGCCCCATCCTGTCGCCCAGATCGCCTGGCCCCTGCGCCACGCGGGGCAAATGATCTGGCCAGACGCCACTTTTGAGGCCCGCATGGTCAGGAGCCACCGCAAGAACCACCTGCCACCGGGGATCGTCGAGCTGCCGCAAAAGGCGCGCAACCTGATGCCGGAACCACCATGCCGCCGCGACCATGCCGATGTCACGACCCAGACGGGTTTTAACCCGTCCGGGGCGCGGTTCCTTGACCATGACGATCAAATAGCGGCGCATTAGTCGAAATAGTCGCGCAAAATGCGCCCGTAAATCGCTTTGAGCTGATGGATCTGCGCCACATCGACCCGCTCATCGACCTGATGCATGGTCTGGCCAACAAGGCCGAACTCCACCACCGGGCAGTGATCCTTGACAAAGCGGGCATCCGAGGTGCCGCCGGTGGTCGAGAGTGTGGGCACAACGCCGGTTTCCGCCGCAACAGCGCGCGTAACCAGATCCGAGAGCGGCCCCGGCGGGGTCAAAAAACTCTCGCCAGACACCTTGACGCGCATCTCGCCGTTGATCTCGAAATCGCCGCAAACGCGATCCAACTCTGCCTGCATCCATTTGATCAGATCCGTGCTGTGATGGGCGTCATTGAAACGGATATTGACCGTCGCACGGCATTGCGCGGGGATCACATTGGTTGCGGGATTGCCTGTGTCGATCGTCACGACTGCGAGAGTCGAGGGATCAAAATGTGCCGTTCCCGTATCAAGCTGGTGCGAGGCCAGCCGATCCATCAAACGCGCCATTGCAGGGAGCGGATTGCGGGCGCGATGCGGATAGGCGGAATGGCCCTGCACCCCCGTCAGCGTGAACCACGCCGAAAGCGAACCGCGCCGCCCGATCTTGATCATCTCGCCCATCCGCTCGGGGCAGGTCGGCTCTCCGACAAGACAAGCAGTCATGGCCTCGCCATGGGCGGTCATCCAATCGAGCAAGGCGACCGTGCCATCCACGGCATCGCCCTCCTCATCTCCGGTGATCGCCAGGATCACGGCCCCGTCGGGGGGCGTGTCTCGCACGAAATCCACCGCCGCTGCAGCAAAGGCAGCCACGCCCGATTTCATATCTGTGGCTCCGCGCCCCCAGATCATTCCGTCTTTCTCGACCCCGCCAAAAGGCGGCACTGACCATGCTGCCAGATCCCCCACCGGCACCACATCCGTATGCCCGTTAAAGCCAAAGCTGCGCGCTGCTCCCTTTGGTCCCCACCGGGCAAAGAGATTGGGCACCTCTCCTCGATCCACACGGACACATGAAAATCCGGCGTCCGACAAAACCTGCTCCAGCAGGCGCAGCGCCCCCCCCTCTTCGGGCGTGACCGAAGCACAACGAATGAGGTCGGCCGTCAGCTGGGCGGGATCGAGCGGGGTGTGAGGCATGAAAGGCGTCCTGTGCGGCAGTTTTGTCCGAGGCCTAGCGCGGATCGTGCACAAAGGCAAATCGCGCCGACATCAAGGCTATCCGGCCACAGATTCCGCGCACCTCTGACCAAAGGCGATTAAACCTTAACAACGCGGGAATTGTTTGCTATCCAAAAGGATATAATAAACCCGAGGCAGGGCAAACATACCACGTCAGGGCCACCAGATCCGCAAAGGACAAACTGGCCCGCGACATTCGAGCAGCACGGCGCAGCACAGGCAAAGTTATGCGCCGTCGCATCCCGGATCGGGCAGTCTGATAGACTGCGCGTGCGCGTGTCGGCGCTGCCTCTAGAAGGGGCAGGCAGTGATATGGTGGCAGGCGTCGAACTTCCGATCAATCTGAACGCATCCGCGAATCAGATGGCGCAGACAATATTTGGTGACGGCGTTCAGGTGGTCAACGCCTCCTACACCGGAGACCGCGATTCGTCGGGCATCTACAGCAATGGCAATGCCATATCCCCCGGCGTGGTGCCAAGCGATAGTGGCGTCCTGTTCTCGACCGGCGATTTGCGCGGCTTCACCAATAACAACTTCTTTCAATCAAACCTAAGCGCAAGCACAACAACCACATCAAGCGGGCCGAATGGCGTAGCGGATTTTAATGCCGCTGCCGGCGCGCAGACCTTTGACGCCTCATATCTCGACGTGGATTTCATCCCTACCGGCGATGTGATGACCATGCAATTCGTCTTCGCCTCCGAGGAATACCCAGAATTCGCCGTCGGCGCGTTTCAGGATTTCTTTGGCGTTTGGGTCAATGGCAGCCTTGTGCCGCTTAGCGTGGGGGATGGCGACATCGACCCCAACAACCTCAACTCAGGGTCTAACGGCAACCTTTTCATCGACAACACCCAAGATCAGTTCAACACCGAGATGGACGGGTTTACCGTTACTTTGACCCTGACCATCCCAGTCAACTCCGGCGAGGTGAATTCCATCCGAATCGGCATTGCGGATGTGACTGATGCCAACTACGACTCGACCGTTCTGATTGCGGCGGACAGCGTGCAAACCACGCTTGTTGCGATGAATGATACAACCACGCTCTTTCCTGATGGCACCCGAATTCTCGACCTGCTTAGCAATGATGTGAATAACACCGCAGGCACGTTGACGATCACCCATATCAACGGCAAGGCCGTTGTTGCTGGCGGCATTGTCACCCTGAATTCTGGTCAGCAAATCCTCCTGAATGCGGACGGCACTATCGAGATAATCGGTGATGGCGATACCGAAGTTTTCAACTTCACCTACGAGGTCCAAAGCAGCACCGGCCAAACCGATATCGGGTTTGTCACCGTCAATTCGGTGCCCTGCTTTGTCGCAGGCACGATGATCCGCACGCCTAAGGGTGAAGTGCCCGTAGACAGGTTGCAGCCCGGTGATCTGGTGGTGACACAAGATGACGGCGCACAGCCCTTGCGCTGGATCGGGCGTCGACGGGTGGCAGCTGTCGGCGATTTCGCCCCTATTCGGATCGCATCGGATACCTTTGGACGGCACCGGGCGCTGTTGCTCTCGCCCTTGCACCGGGTTCTCATCCGCGACTCTCTGGCAGAGTTGCTCTTTGGCGAGCGTGAGGTTCTGATTGCTGCACGCGATCTGGTCAATGGCCGTTCCGTTCAGAGGATCGAAGGAGGAGAGGTCGAATACGTTCACATCCTTTTTGACCGCCATCAGGTGGTATTTTCCGAAGGCCTGCCAACCGAGAGCTTTCTACCCGGCCCACAAACCACCCGCAGCTTTGAATCCGAAATTGTCGCAGAGATTTGCGCACTTTTCCCGGAAATCGACCCCGAGACCGGCGCAGGCTATAGCCCCGCCGCCCGCCGCATGCTCAAGAGTTATGAGGCGCGGCTCTTGGTGGCTCAGGGCGTGGCGGCCTAAAGGATGGGGTGGATCGGGATATCCGATCAGGAGGGCGGGCGGTTCGCCGTGAACGGGCTTGACGCGCCGCAAGCCGTGTCTGCCCCGCCGGATGAAACCGCCTTGCTCACGCGTGGCACGTTGATGATCGAAACCCGGCTGTCCACCGAAGGACGGCCGCAAACCCTGCTGGCCTTTCGTCGCAGCCATCCTTGGAGCGGCGGCTTTTCGATCCAGGCGCTACCGGGCGGGGGGATTGTCCTGATCGAGACGCAGGCCGGGGATGTGCGCCATGCCACCCTGCCCTATCAGGCCGATGACCGCACGGATACATTGCGCCTGACCTATGCTTGGGATGCTCCCGCCCGGTGGGGGCGGCTGTCGCTTGAGCGCCCGGAAATGGACCGCGTGCACAGCATTGCGCTGCCGCCGCCGCATCCCATGCCGCTTGCGGATCTGCGCACGCTGCTGACCGATCCAAGGCAACGCCAGATGGACCCCGACGTTATCTTTGTCGCCCTGTCAAACCGGATCGAACCCATCGGCCCGATGCCGGGATTGACTGCGAATGTGCCGGTCTGCACGCCGAGCGGTTATATGCCCGCGGGCCAACTCAAACGCGGGCATCTGATAGATACCGACGAAGGGCAGATTGTCCCTGTGCTTCAGACAGTCTCGCGACGGGTGCCTGCCATGGGCAGTTTCCGCCCGGTCCGGCTGCGCGCACCCTATTTCGGCCTGCGCCGCGATGTCGTTGTCTCACCACAACAGAGGCTCGTGATCCGGGGCTCCGAAGTGGAATACCTCTTTGGATGCGAGGCCGTTCTGGTTCCAGCGCGGCATCTGATCAACGGGTTTTCGGCGCTCTATGCTCAGACAGGTGATATCGTCAGCTATCATCACGTGCTGTTGCCCGGCCACGAAGAGATCATCGTCGCAGGTACGCGCACAGAGAGTCTCTATATCGGGCGGCTCCGGCGCAATCCTGACCTGTTGGGTGCCAGCGTTCTGGCCGGGTTTGACCGCGCCCGCCTGCCAGAACACCCTCGACCAATCTGGCCTGTGCTCAAGCCCTATGAGGCGATCACGCTTGCAATGAACCGCGCGGCTTAAGAGCGGTCCGGGTTGCTCCCTCGTCAAAGAACGCCGGCAATTCGATCCAGACGCGCGCCCCTTTTGGCACGTCAAAATCTATCCCAACGCTGCCAGACATCGCTTCGGCCTTGATCCGCGCAAGAGCAAGCCCCATCCCCGCACCAAAGGTCGTGCCGGTCGCGTGGGCCAACCGTTCAAAGGGCGCAAAGGCCAACGCAGGATCGACCGCACCGAACCCCGGCCCGTTATCCGACACCGTGATCCGGTGATACCCTGACCGTTCGCCAGCGACCGCGACCTTGACGCAGCCCCCGGCACCGCAATACCGCACACCATTTTCCACCAACTGCGCCAACGCCTCTTGGAACAGGGTTGCATCCGCAAGAACAAGCGTACCGGTTTCCTCAGCCAAGATCGTGACATCCCGTTGTGCAGCCTCGTCGCGATAGGCCTCCAAGACAAACTGAACCACATCCGCAACGGCCACCGGCTCCAGCGTCACCGCGGAACGACGTGCCGCGATATCGGCGAAATGCATGGTCTTCTCCACAGTCGCCAAGAGCGTCTCGCCAGATTGCATGATGCGACTGGCAAAATCGACCTGCTGCGCATCGCCTTTCGTCACGCCATCCTCTCGCAAGAGCTCGGCAAGACCGATAACCGCATTCAAAGGTGTGCGCATTTCGTGGCTGATGCCCGAGAGCAACACGGTTTTGGCGCGGCTTGATTGTTCGGCGTCCTGCCGGGCGCGCTTGATCTCAGTCGAATGCTGCGCCGAAACGATGGCAAAGTAGAATACCGGATAGACGATGATACTAAACGCGGTCAGCGCAGACATTGGCGCATAAAATCGCATGGCCGTTGCCTGATCAATGATCGGGTTCCAGTCTTCGTGCCAGAAAAACCACGTGGCCCAAAGAATGATCGGCAAAGCCACCATAGCGGCGATGTGAAACCTGTCCCGATAGATCGAAAAAACAGCAAAGGGAAAACCCACCATCGGAACCAGCATGATGTCGATATGCCCATCAACATGCACGACACAGGCGCCAAGAAAGATCGCGACATTGGTCGATGTCAGCCAGCAGGTATTCACCCAGACCAGCGGCAATTGGTTCTTGAGCACACGCACAAGGGCAAAGCCGGAAAAGGCGAGCGCCCCGACAAGGAAAACCTCAAGCTCACCACTCAGCCCGGTAAGCACCATCCAGACAGACGTGAACAAAAGCCCAAGCCAGACAAAGGCAAAAGACAACTTGCGACGGCGCGCGCCCGCCTCAAGTCGGCTGTCCATCATCGCCTGTCCTCTCATGGGAACTGCTGCCTCTTCGTCACTTTTCACAAAAAGCCCTAGCACAGGTCGTGCCATCCCAATCGCGCTTTGCGATATGGTTTAACCTGCGCGTTGTTTAGTTTACGCTTTAATACGTTCCCGACGATCTTTGTGAAATGGAATTTTACTCCAAGTCCCACGCTCGTTCGCGTCTTTGACACAGTGGCAGCCAGTCGCACCCCGATAGATTGCACGAGGCTATGCTGGCCCCAACATTCCGCAATCGTAGATAGAGTTTACCTAACGGAATTCCACCCCTGTTGCGCTGCTAGGTCGCAGGCAAAAATTCTGACATGATCAGTCAAAGAACGGGGTCATCTGCGCGACAATCACAGAGTTCTCCTCCAAGGCGCGCTGCATCAACGCCCGCTCGTCGTCCGAGATGTCGTGGCCTTCGGCCTCGCGTTCCGCCAACGTACCGTAACCCGACACATCCAGAGGCGCGCAATCGGCCTGTTTCAGGATTGCCACCGTTTCGCGCACAGCCTCTGCCTCGTCGACGCCCGAGGCATAGATCATCAGCGCAGCGCCTGTCGCCTTGTCCGGCAAACCATCGCCGGTCTTGCGCCCGATTTCGACCAAGAGCGTGTAGACCTGCTGCCGACTGGGTTTCTTTTGTGTGTCGCTCATGTCCGGCTCTCCAACGGCCCTTCGTCGCGCGCAGCCCTGAGCCAAGGCGCACGCAAAGTCAAGAACAGCCGCTTTCCTTCCGTCTTTGCGGGCGTTAGCCTACTGCGGAAACACCAAGGGAGGGCACCGAATGAAACACATCAAAGATATGGTGGCAGAGGCAAACGCAGTGGTCAGCCACGCGCCCGCAGCCAAGATGTTGGACATGCACGGAACCGATGACGTAATGTTTGTCGATCTGCGCGACCCGCGCGAGTTAGAGCGCGACGGCATGATCCCGGGCGCTTTTCATTGCCCGCGCGGGATGCTGGAATTCTGGATCGACCCCGAAAGCCCCTATGCCAAACCCCAGTTCCAAAGCGGCAAGCGGTTCGTGTTCTACTGCGCTTCCGGCTGGCGTTCGGCCCTGTCAGCGCGCACCGCGCAGGACATGGGGCTAGAGGGCGTGAGCCATATCAGCGACGGGTTCAAAGGCTGGCAAGCAGCAGGCGGCCCAGTCGGGGAAAAGCCCACCAAGGGCTGATCACGCCTCTTGCATCCGCCGCTCGCATTGCGCAACGTGGCGCGCAATCCAAAGAGGGCGCAAGTCATGTCGAGCAGGATCATTGTCATCGGCGCGGGCATCTGCGGGCTGAGTGCCGCCATCTGGCTGCGCCGCGCGGGCCATGATGTGACCCTGCTCGACAAAGACAGGCCGGGGGCCGGGGCGTCTTTTGGCAATGCCGGACTCTTGGCGCAATGGGCCATCGTACCAGTCAACACGCCCGGCGTTCTGACGACAGGGTTGAAATACGCCCTCAACCCCAACAAGCCGCTTTTCCTGCAATGGTCCTATTTTCCACGCCTGATCCCGTGGCTGATGAAATTTGCGGCCAACGCCAATGATCGCGATACGCGGCGGATGGTGACGGGGATCACAGGCATTGTCGCAGACAGCCTCGACCAGCATCTCGCCCTGACGCGGGGCACGCGCGCAGAAAAATGGGTGGCCTCTAGCGATTTCTCCTATGCTTATGAAAGCCGCGCCGATTTTGAGGCAGATGCCTATAGCTGGGCCCTGAAACGTGCAGCAGGCTATATCCCCGAGGTCCTAGAAGGCGGCGCAGTGCAAGAGGCAGAGCCAATTCTTGGTCCCGCCATCCGCTGCCTTGCAACGCTCAAGGGCCATGGCCACATCCTCAATCCCGGTGCCTATATGGCCGATCTCGCGGCCGTTTTACTGGACGAGGGCGGGCACTATGTGCAGGCCGAAGTACAAGACATCACTCTGACCGATGGGCGGGTGAGCGCCGTAGAAACAGATCGCGGCACGATGCCCTGCGATGCTGCGGTGTTGGCGGCGGGCATCTGGTCCAAGCCGTTGATGCGAAAACTGGGCCTCAAGGTGTCACTAGAGGCCGAGCGCGGTTACCACCTTCATTTCACGGCACCCTCTCAGATGCCACGCAATCCGATGATGATCACGACCGGAAAATTCGCGGTCAACCCAATGGCGCATGGGCTGCGCTGCGCGGGCACGGTGGAATTGGGCGGGATCACCAAAGGACCATCGCGCGCGCCCTTGGATCTCATCCGACGCGGTGCGGCGCGTGCCTTTCCAGACCTGACCTATGAGGTGGTTGAGGAATGGATGGGCTTTCGCCCCTCAACGCCCGATAGCCTTCCGCTTATTGGCGAAATCGGGGGAACGGGCGTACATGTGGCGTTTGGGCATCAACATGTTGGCCTGACAGCCGGGCCCAAGACGGGGCGGATCGTGGCCGACCTTCTCAGCGGCAAGCGCCCAAATATCGACCTTGCGCCTTATGACGCAAACAGATTTTCCTGACTGTGCCGCGATCTTTTCAAGACTTCGTCGGCGTCACTCGTAGCTGCGCAAATCTTCGATCACCTTGCCGTCATTGGGCAGGCTACCGGGCGGTACAATCTCGATCCGTCCCTTGAGCTTGAGGGTTTCAACCACTGATCCCGCAAATTGCTCGGCCTCACCGCCCGCAGTCTCGATGCGCACCGTCATCACATCCGCCTCACCTTCGCGGCTGGCAATCACGCGGGCGCGCGCAATACTGTCGTGTCGCGCCACAAGGGCGGCCACCTGTTCGGGACGCACGAACATGCCCTTGATCTTGGTTGTTTGATCCGCACGACCCATCCAGCCCTTGATGCGCAGGTTGGTGCGGCCACAGGGGCTTTCCCCCTTCATCACGGCGCTGAGATCGCCGGTGGCGAAACGGATGAGCGGGTAATCGGGATTAAGCGTCGTCACCACCACTTCGCCCACGTCGCCGGGGGCAACCGGATTGCCGGTGCCGGGCGTCACAATCTCGACGATCACCCCCTCATCCACAATCATCCCCTCCATCGCGGCGCTCTCATAGGCGATATTGCCCAAATCGGCGGTCGCATAGCATTGCAGACAGGCGATACCGCGCGCCGCATATTCCGCGCGCAGCGACGGGAAAAGCGCACCACCACCGACCGCCGCCTTGGTGATCCTGAGGGGCAAACCCATCTCGTCGGCCTTGTCGAGAATGACTTTGAGATAGTCGGGCGTGCCAGCGTAGGCGGTAACGCCCACATCATGCGCGGCGCGCGCCTGCAATTCAGTCTGGCCCGTCCCGGCAGGCAGCACCGCCGCCCCCACCGCCCGTGCACCATTTTCAAAGATCATGCCGGCAGGGGTCAGATGATAACCAAAACAGTTCTGCACGATATCACCGCGGCCCACGCCACAGGCATGCAGAAAGCGGCCCATCCGCCACCAGTCATGGCCAACGCCGCCCGGCTCATAAATCGGGCCGGGGGATTGAAAGATATGAGCAAACCCGGCAGCAGACAGGCTGGTCAGCCCGCCAAACGGTGCCGCTGCCCCCTGCGCGCGGCCCAGATCGGATTTGCGCAGAACCGGCAGCCGTGCCAAATCCGCAATCTCTGTAATCTGCGATGCGACGACCCCATCAAGCGAACCACCATAACCGAGCAAAGCCTGCGCGCGGGCAATCTGTTCCGGCAGAGCGCGGGCTAAGGCCTCGGCGCGCGCCTCGGGACTGCGGGTTTCAAGTGGGTCGAAATACTGGGTCATGCCATTATCCTTGGGGGCGGTGTCTCGGAGCGAAAAATAGGTCACGCCAGCCAACGCTTGCGACGCCGATAGCTGCGCACGTCGCGAAAGCTCTTGCGCCCCTCGTCGGACATCCCGAGGTAGAATTCCTTAACGTCCGGGTTCTCGCGCAGACTGCGGGCGTCACCATCCATCACCACACGCCCCGACTCGAGGATGTAGCCGTAATGCGCGAACCTGAGCGCGACATTGGTATTCTGCTCGGCCAGCAAAAACGTATAGCCCTGCTCCTCGTTGAGCGATTTCACGATGCCAAAAATCTGCTCGACCAGTTGCGGCGCGAGCCCCATCGACGGCTCATCCAAAAGGATTGTCTCGGGGCGGCTCATCAGGGCGCGGCCAATGGCGCACATCTGCTGCTCACCGCCCGATGTATAGCCTGCTTGGCTCTTGCGCCGCTCCTTGAGGCGCGGAAAATAATCATAGACCATGTTGAGATCGGCATCAATTTCACCCCGGCTGGAACTGCGCGTGTACGCGCCGGTCAAAAGGTTCTCTTCGACCGTCAGATGCTCAAAACAGTGCCGCCCCTCCATCACCTGCACCACGCCCTTTTTTACCAGATCCGAGGGCATCAGATCCTGAACGCGCTCGCCGCGATAGGTGATCGTGCCCTTGGTCACTTCGCCACGTTCGGATTTGAGCAGGTTTGAAATCGCCTTGAGCGTTGTTGTCTTGCCCGCGCCATTCCCCCCCAACAGCGCGGTAATCCCGCCCTTGGGCACAGTCAGGCTGACGCCCTTGAGAACAAGTATGACGTGATTGTAGATCACCTCGATGTTGTTGACCTCAAGCAGGGTCTCGTCGCGTGGGGTGGCATCCAGCATCGCAATTCTCCGTCCCGGAAAGGCGGGCACGCCCGTCCTGATATTGCCAATAAATCCAAGGTGCCCCGGCCGCAGCACATACTGCGGCCGGGACAGGGTCACAGGCTTAGCAGCCCGGTGTGATCCCGCTTTCGGCAGCGAAGGCCGCGCTATCTTCTGCGACGAGCGCCGAGATGATCTCTTGATCCGACTGGAAATAGTCGGTGATCAGCTTGAACTCGCCCGCGGCGGCATCCCATTGCGACACGGCACCATAGCCATTGCCACCGTGGTTCTGGCAGGTGACCTTGAACTCAGGCCCAAAGTTGGGCAGGCCCAAGGCGGTCATCTTGGCCTCGGTCATCTCGAGGTTCTCCATGCCATCCCGCATTTGTGCCGCATTGATCGCGGTCACGCCATGCATCTCTTGCGCGGTCTTGATCGCCTCTGCAGCCAGCATCGCGGCATACATGCCCCGGTTATAAAGCACGCTGCCCACCTGATCGCCCGCACCCGCAGCCTTGCCAGCATCAACGACATGCTTGCGCAGATCGTCATAGAGCGGATAGTCATCGCCGAGGTTGTGGAAGGTCAGCGCCTTATAGCCATTGGCCGCATCGCCGGCAGGTTTCACGTCATTCTCAGAGCCAGACCACCAGATGCCGATAAAATTCTCCATCGGGAAACGGATATTCACCGCCTCTTGGATCGCGACCTGATTCATCACGCCCCAGCCCCACATCAGCACATAGTCAGGACGGTCGCGGCGGATTTGCAGCCACTGCGATTTCTGCTCTTGGCCAGGATGATCGACCGGCAGAAGGATCAGTTCAAACCCGTGCTTCTTGCTCAGCTCTTCCAGGGTGCGGATGGGCTCTTTGCCATAGGCAGAGTTGTGGTAGACAAGCGAGACTTTCTTGCCGCTGATGTCGCCACCGTTCTGGTCAAGGATATGGGTGATCGCGTGGCTGGCACCATCCCAGTAGTTTGCGGGATAGTTGAACACCCATTTGAACACTTCGCCATTCTTGGCAGAGGTCCGGCCATAGCCCATCGTGTGCATCGGGATGCCATCAGATGTCACCTTGGGGATCAGCTGATAGGTGATGCCGGTGCTGAGCGGCTGATAAATCAGCGCGCCATTGCCTGCGGATTTGGTGGCCTCATAGCATTCCACACCCTTTTCGGTGTTATAGCCGGTCTCGCATTCCACCAGATTGATCTTTTCGCCGCCGATGCCACCATCACGCTCGTTCAGCAGGGTAAAGTAATCTTGGTAGCCGTCCGAGAACGGGATGCCATTCGCACCATATGGCCCGGTGCGATAGCTGGTGTCGACGATCGTCAGCTCGGCGAGAGCCGGGCTTGCGACCAGCATGGCGGCGGTCAGGGCCGTCATCAGTCTCTGTCTCATCGGTTTATTCCTCCCTTGGTTTTTCCGATGTTTCGTCTTGGACGCGACATCTTGCGCCCAATCTCCTCCGGCTGGGTGTCAGCCCCCCGTGGCCCACCGCTCAGTGCGGAAAGGGCCAAAGTCTCAGTTTTTCCTTGGCGACGCGCCAGAGCTGCGCCAGACCATGTGGCTCGGCGATCAGGAAAATGATGATCAGGGCCCCCACGATGATGAATTCCAGATGCGCCGCAAGATCCGTGGGCCAGCCCAAACCGCCCACCAGCGTATTCTTCAACAACACAGGCAGCAGCACGAGAAACGCCGCCCCGGCAAAGCTGCCAAAGATAGACCCAAGCCCGCCGATAATCACCATGAAGAGCACGAGAAACGACTTGTTGATGCCGAACGCCTCGCCCACCTCGACCGCGCCCAGATAGACAGCAAAGAAGAGCGCGCCAGAGATACCCACGAAGAACCCAGAAACCGCAAAGGCCGTGAGCTTCGCCTTGAGCGGGTTGACCCCGATGATCTCGGCGGCAATATCCATATCGCGTATGGCCATCCATTTGCGCCCCGCCATGCCGCGCGTCAGGTTGCGGGCGATGATCGCGGCCGCGACGGTAAAGACGAGGCAAAAGAGATAGGCCGACCAAGGCGGATTATTGGCGCCGGTCACGGCAATCCCAAATACCGTCCGCTCAGGCGCAGTAATCTGGCCAGACGCCGAGTAGTTGTAGAACCAGCCGACACGGTTGAACAGCCACACCAAAAAGAACTGCGCCGCCAAGGTCGCCACCGCGAGGTAAAAGCCCTTGATCCGGAGCGAGGGCAGACCAAACAGCACGCAGACAATCGAGGTGATGCCGCCTGCAAGGATGATGTGAAAGAAGATGCTGACCTCTGGAAAGGCGGTCATCAGCTTGTAGCTGGCATAGGCCCCCACCGCCATGAAACCACCCGTCCCAAGCGACACCTGCCCGCAATATCCCACAAGGATATTGAGACCGATGGCCGCGATGGAATAAATGAGGAACGGCAGGAAGACCGCGTTTACCCAGTAGTCATTGATGACAAACGGCACCACGGCAAAGGCCGCGACCAGCACTGCGTAATAACGATACCGATCAAACCGGATCGGAAAGGTCTGGCTGTCCTGCTCGTAGGAGGTCTTGAAATCCCCTGCTTCCCGGTAAAACATCTAGAGAACCTCCCCATGAATATCATCCTCGCGCTTGATCGCGCGATTGGCTGGCCGGGCATAGCCCGTCGCCTCGGTGTGGCGCACCAGCCAGAGATAGGCGAGCATGCCCACGCCCCCGCCTATGGCGGCCAAAAGCGCCGCTATGACCATCTGCCCGGTGTTCTCTACCTGTGCCGACAGGGCCAGATAGCCGAACGACCAGAACCCGGCCCAAGCGATCACATTGACGATTGCAATAAGCTTTTGCATCTCACACCCTCTCGATGATCTTTTCGCCGAACAGGCCCTGTGGCCGGAACACGAGGAACAGAAGCGCCAGCACATAGGCGAACCAGTTTTCGGTGGCCCCGCCCACCAGCGGACCGACGGTGAACTCGAACAGCTTTTCGCCGACGCCGATGATCAAACCGCCCACAATCGCGCCAGGGATCGAGGTAAAGCCGCCCAGCATCAGCACTGGCAGCGCCTTGAGGGCAATCAGCGAGAGCGAGAATTGCACGCCCGATTTAGTGCCCCACATGATCCCCGCCACAAGCGCCACAAAGCCTGCCAGCGACCAGACCATGACCCAGATGAAATTGAGAGAGATACCAACCGACAGCGCCGCCTGATGGTCATCCGCCACCGCACGCATGGCGCGCCCCTGTTTGGAATACTGGGCAAAGATCACAAGAGCGATCACCAGAAGCGCCGCAACACCGGTCGCCACCAGATCTAGATTGTCGATAAAGAACCCATAGCCAAAGATGTTGAACGTGGTCTCATCAATGATCAGGTTGATGCCTTGCGGCAGGCCCACGTCCAGCTTCTTGATGTCGCTGCCCCACATCATATCCCCGAACCCTTCGAGGAAATAGGCCAGACCAATCGTCGCCATAAAGAGAATAATCGGTTCTTGGTTCACCAGATGCCGGAAAATCAGTTGGTTCACGATCCAGGCGAGCGCCACCATCACGACCATGGTCAAGAGGATCGCCGCCAGCCCCGGCAGGTGCCAGCCGAAATGATGGATCTCAGTGCCGAAAATCGCGTTGATAAGATGGCTGAAGGGCACCCGCCCTTCCATCATCCCCACCAGCGTCATCGCGGCAAAGAGCGCCATCACCCCTTGGGCATAGTTAAAAATCCCAGAGGCCTTGTAGATGAGCACAAAGCCAAGCGCGACGAGCGCATAAAGCACCCCCGCCATGAGGCCGTTGAGAACGACCTCCATCCCGAAAATCAACTGATCAGGCATGGCTCCAGCCTCCGTTTTTGGCGTTGCTCTGCGGTGATACCGGTTTACCGACGGGATACCGACGTTCTACGGACGTGAAAAAATCAGTCATGGGCCACCCCTAGATAGGCGTCGATCACGTCTTGATTGCTGCGCACTTCGTCGGGGGTGCCGTCGCCAATTTTCTTGCCGTAATCCATCACGACCACCCGGTCGCTCAGGTCCATGACCACGCCCATGTCATGTTCAATGAGGGCAATCGTGGTGCCGAATTCGTCGTTCACATCGAGGATGAAGCGGCTCATATCCTCTTTCTCTTCGACGTTCATGCCCGCCATCGGCTCATCTAGCAGAAGGATCGACGGCTCTGCCGCAAGCGCGCGCGCCAGTTCCACCCGCTTTTTCAGACCATAGGGCAAACGGCCCACCGGGGTCTTGCGGATATGTTGGATTTCAAGAAAGTCGATAACCTTTTCAACGACTTCACGGTTGGCAACCTCTTCCCGCTCGGCCCGACCCTTCCAGATCGCTTGCGCAAAAAGCCCCGCCTTCATCTCTCGAATGCGGCCCGTCATCACGTTGTCGAGCACGGTCATGCCCTCAAAAAGCGCGATATTCTGGAATGTGCGCGCAATGCCTTGCTGTGCCACCTGATAGGGCTTCATCGGCGGTCGCCGCGCGCCCTGATACCAGACCTCGCCTTCTTGCGGGTGGTAAAAGCCGCTGATCACGTTCAGCATCGAGGATTTACCAGCCCCGTTCGGCCCGATGATGGCGCGGATTTCGCCCTGACGGATGTCAAAGCTGATGTCCTTGATCGCAACCACACCGCCGAACCGCAGGGTGATGTTCTTCATCTCCATCACCACGCCGCCGATCTTGCGACCGTCCTCGGTGGTGTAGCCTTCGCTTGCGTCAAGCATGACAGCCCCCTTGTTGCACCGGCCCGCTCATTCTGCCGCCACCCTTTGCATCGTCGCCACCGAGGCCACCTTGGCATCGACGATCTTGAGGGTGGCGCTGATCGCCCCCTTGCGGCCATCCTCATAGGTCACTTCGGTGGTGGTGTAGATTTCAGGCGACCCGTCATAGAGCGCGGTCAGCAGATCATCGAATTTCTCAGAGATCACACCACGCCGCACCTTACGGGTGCGGGTCATCTCGCCATCGTCGGCATCCAGTTCCTTGTGCAGCACAAGGAAGCGATGCACCTGACAATGCGACAGCATCGGATCATCCGCGAGGCTGCGATTGACCTCTTCCACATGGGATTTGATCGTCTCCAACACCTTGGGATGCCCGGCCAATTCCTGATAGGACGCATAGCCGATATTGTTCCGCTCGGCCCAATTTCCGACTGCCGTAAGGTCGATGTTGATAAAGGCGGTGCAGGCGTTGCGCCCGTTGCCAAAGACGACCGCCTCGAGAATATTCGGATAGAACTTGAGCTTGTTTTCCACATATTTGGGCGCGAACATCCGGCCATCAGCCATCTTGCCCACATCCTTGGCGCGGTCGATGATCCGTAGATGCCCACTGCCTTCCTCGAAAAATCCGGCATCACCGGTGGCGACCCAGCCTTCGGGGTCTTTGGTTGAGGCCGTGCTTTCAGGATTCTTGTAGTAATATTCAAAGGTGCCCGCCGAACGATAGAACACCTCGCCGGTGTCGCTGATGCGGATTTCTACGCCGGGGGCAGGCACGCCCACGGTATCGGAGCGCACTTCGCCATCGGGTTGCAGGGTGATAAACACCGAAGCCTCGGTTTGCCCGTAGAGTTGTTTGAGGTTGATGCCAAGCGAGCGGTAGAAATCGAAAATCTCCGGCCCAATCGCCTCACCTGCAGTATAGCCCACGCGCACGCGGCCAAGGCCAAGCGTGTCCTTGAGTGGACCATAGATAAAGACATTCCCAAGCCGGTACTTGAGGCGGTCCAGACCGCTGACCGGCTTACCATCAAGAATCGCAGGGCCGACGCGGCGGGCATGGGACATGAAATGGTCAAAGAGCCATTTCTTGACGCGGCCCGCATCCTCCATCCGGATCATCACATTGGTCAACTGCGTCTCGAACACGCGGGGCGGCGCAAAGAAATAGGTGGGCCCAATTTCACGCAGGTCAGTCTGCATGGTCTCTGGGCTCTCAGGGCAGTTGACACAAAACCCGCACCAATAGGCCTGTCCAATGGAAAAGATGAAATCGCCCACCCACGCCATCGGCAGATAGGCCAGCACCTCTTCGTCCTTGGTCAGACGGTCAAACTCGGAAGACGATTTGGACGCCTCGATGATGTTGCGATTGCTCAGCACCACGCCCTTGGGCTTGCCCGTGGTGCCCGAGGTGTAGAGCATGACGCAAACACTGTCATAGGTCAGTTTCGCGCGTCGCGCCTTGAGATCTTCGATCCATTCGTAATAGGCGGCGCGGCCCTGCTCCTGAATGTCGATGAAGCGGTGCAACTTGTGGTGATCATATTTGCGCAGGCCGCGCGGATCGACATAGATCATATGCTCCAGTTGGTGCAGCCCCTCCTGCACCTCGATCAGCTTGTCGACCTGTTCTTGATCCTGAACAATGGCAAAGCGTGCCCCACAATGCTCCATCACATAGGCCATCTCGGGGGCGGCAGCATCTTGGTAGAGCGGAACGGGGATTGCACCGACAGATTGCGCCGCGACCATGGACCAGTAGAAATGCGGACGGTTGCGGCCAATGACGGCGACGAAATCGCCCTCATTCACACCAAGGTTGATGAGCCCGAGCGCAAGCGCCTCGATCTCCTTCTCGGCCTCGGCCCATGTCCAGCACTGCCAGATCCCATATTCCTTTTCGCGATAGGCCGGTCTATCGGCAAATCGCGTGGCGTTACGTTGCAAGAGCGCCGGAACGGAATCCATCCCGTCCGTCGCTTGTGACGGCTGTGCCAAGTTATATCCTCCCTTTGCTCGCCTGCGCGAACATCCGACCGCCTCGGGGCGATTCTTCTTTCCCCAGAGGGTGCGAGAATCACACTCGCCGTCAACTTTTTCCTGAACATTTCGCAATCCTTACGAATTGTAACAGGCCCAAGATTGGCCTTTGCGGGCCGGTTTTCCGATGTTAGCCAAGATGCGGGAGGAGACCGCAATGGGCACAAGCCGCGCCGATCACGACGCCATGACCATGGCCGGTCTGAACCTTATTCAACAGGCGCTGACCATTTATGACCGGGATTTGCGCCTTGCGGTCTGCAATCGACGATTTCAGGAAATGTTTGCCCTGCCTGATGTGCTGGTGACACCGGGCGCCGATTTCGCGGATACGATCCGCTATCTGGCAACGCGCGGCGATTATGGCGACGTGGGCGATGTCGAGGATTTCGTGGCCACCCGCGTCGAGATCGCCCGCGCGTTTGAGCCGCATTACATGGAACGCACCCGCGCCAATGGCCGCACCATCAGCGTCGAGGGAACGCCGCTGCCGCAGGGGGGATGGGTGACGGTCTATACCGACATCACCCGTGCCAAACGGCAAGAGGCGTTGTTGCGCGCCCGTTCAGAAGAGTTGTCCGATCAATTGGTCGGTTATTCCGAAGAGCTGTCTGCCACCAACCGACAGTTAGAGGCCACAATCACGGCTCTCGAAGAGGCCAAGCGCCAGATTTCCGAGGCCGAGGCCCGCACCAGAATGACCGCCGAAATGATGCCCGCCCATATCGCGCATGTCGGCCCAGACCGTTGCTATACCTATTCCAACCGGCGGCTGACCTCGGTCATGCCCGGATCACGCGCCGATCTGATCGGGGTGCACGCCGCCAAAGTCTTGGGACCGCAGCCATGGGCCATCATTGGCCCGGAACTGGACAAGGCCTATGCCGGACAGGCTTCGGTGTTCGAATTCACCCATGAGCCCAGTTCACGGCGCATCCGGGTCGCGCTGACCCCGGATCACACCAGTGGCGGGGTTTACATCCTGTCGATGGACATCACCGAAGAAAGCCAGACGCGCGCCGCCCTGCAACAGACGAGGCGGCGGGAAATGGCGGCACAACTCACCTCAGGCCTTGCGCATGATTTCTCAAACCTCTTGACGATCATCCTTGGGATGCAGTCGCGCCTTGGCCGCATGGGCCTAAAGCCCGAGGCACAAGAGTTGATCAACGCTACGCTCGCGGCGGCGCGACGAGGTGGCGGGCTGCTCAACCGCATCGCTGACATGACCGGCCCGCGCGAGCATGAGCCGGTGCCGACCGATCTTGCCGCGTTTCTTGACGATCTAGAAACACTGGCGCGCTCGACCCTGCCCACGGGTATCGCTTTTGAGATCATCTGCGTCGGTCTTGCGGATCGCTATCTGCTGGATCCCGGCATGTTGCAGGATTCGCTGCTCAATCTGGTGCTGAACGCCCGCGACGCCTGCGCCGGAAGTGGCGCGATCACCCTCACGGCCCAGCCGGTGCAGGATACATGGCTCGAGCTTGCCGTGGACGACACCGGGCCGGGGTTCAGCCCAGAGGCGCTCAAACATGCGCTTGATCCGTTTTTCACCACGAAGGGCGGCGAAGGATCGGGGCTTGGCCTGCCGATGGTCTATGACATGACCAAACTGGCGGGCGGGCGTATCCTCATCGGCAATACCGATACAGGCGGGCGCGTGGCGCTGCGCCTGCCGCTGCGGCGCGCGGCGGCGGCGCGGCCTCCGGGCCTTGTTCTTTTGGTCGAGGACAGCCCCGATCTGCGCTCGACTCTGCGCGATATGTTACGGGGCGCGGGCCATAGCGTGATCGAGGCCGCCAGCGTGGACGAGGCCGCAGCGCTGATCGCCAATCTGCCGGAAATCTCGGCCGTTCTGTCGGATATCGTGCTTGAGGGCAGCCGCACCGGGATTGATCTGGCGCGACTGCCCCGACGCGGTGATTGCGCGCTCGTACTGATGACCTCGTTGCCCCCAGACGATCCGCTACACCGGCAAGCGGCAGACCTTGCCCCGGTGCTGCGCAAACCCTTTTCCGCCGCCCAGCTTGACGCGGCCCTCAACACCGGAGCGCAGCCATGACAGCGCCGCTTGTGGCCATTCTTGATGATGAACCGGCGATCCGTTCAATGCTGGCGCAGGCGCTCTCCGAGGCGGGATTTCGCACCATGGCCTTTGGCCGCGCCACAGAGTTCGAGGCAGCCTTGCGCAGCACCACGCCCGATGTTTGCCTTGTCGATCTGTCGTTGCCAGATCGTGACGGGCTGAGCCTTGTGCATCGGTTGGCATTGGAGCAGGGGGCAACGGTGATCATCATCTCGGGCCGCGCACAGGTGCAGGACAGGGTGACAGGGCTGGAACTGGGGGCGGATGACTACATCATCAAACCGTTCGATCCCGCCGAAGTGGTGGCACGCGTCCGCGCCCGACTGCGCCGGGGCATACCCAGCACACAGACCGGCGAGGTGGCGCGGTTCAACGGCTGGGTCGCACATTTCGACCGCTACATGCTTGAAGATGATACGGGAACGGAAACGCCCTTTTCCCATGCCGAAGGAGAGGTGCTGCGCCTCTTTCTGGAACGTCCCAAGCGCTTGATCTCTCGCCAAACGATGCAAGAGACGCTTGGCGGCGCGGCAGGCGAAAGCTTTGACCGCGCCATGGATGTGCGCATCTCGCGCCTGCGCACCAAACTGCGCGAAGACCCCAAGAACCCGCGCCTGATCAAAACGATCTATGGCGCGGGCTATATTTTTCTGGGGGATGTAAGTTGGGGCTAAGGCGCTGTTACGGGTGCCGCCCTTCCATGATCTGATTGGCAAAGCCGTGGTTGGTGTCACGGTGATGCGCCTCATCGGCGCGCACAGCGATGACGACGTCGCGCAAGCGCGCGTCTTGGGACAGCTTCCAGTAGTCGATCGCGATTTGCGGTGCAGGCACATTATCCTGCCGTCCTGCATCAATCTCCGCCAGATACTGCGTATAGCTGACCACCGCCTCTTCCTCGAGATAGCCCACAATCCGATGCGCCGTGCGCGGAGCAAGGAGGTAGGTGAAGAAGAACACGTTATAGAAAATCGCCTGCGCTATCATGATTAACCACCGCTCGCCGCGTGACGGCTGTGCGATTTGGACAAAGGTCATCAAATGCATGCGCTCATTCTCGGCCTCATCTAGCAGTTCGCGGATCCAACCCTGATCTTCGCGGATGTGTCGTAATGATTTGAGATGCTGCAAGAGCCCACCCACCATCCCCGGCACGGCAGCCACAGTTTCAAGCACCACAGCACGATGCCCGTAGCGCTTTGAGAAAAAGGCGTCAGCAAAAACCCGCATGATTTTCACAATCCGCAGCGCGATCCGATCATGGATATCGCGCGGACTATGGTGAACCTCCAGTGTTGCGGTCTCGTCGGTCTGAAATTGCCTTTCGGGTCTCATCTTTCACTCCATTCATGGCTGAGTGTCAGATGGGGATGAAAGATGACTCTTGAATGCGACATATCGTGCCGCCCACCAACGCGTTCAAACGTCAGCCAGTGCGCTGCCCTAGGCCGTCGCCCTTCAGAATGCGTTCCAGCCCAAGCCGCGTTTCCTTTGTCAATTCGATGGCTCCACGGGTGCAGACATCTGCGCAGAGGCCACATCGGCCGCAAGCGTCAATCGCGGTCACAACTGGCAAAACCTCTTTATCAAGGGCGACAATCGCCTTTGGGCACACCGCAACGCAATCGCCGCACCCCGTGCACATATCGGCCAAGCGCCATTCCCGCACCGTTCCGGGCGGGCGCGGCAAGACAGCATGACCTTCGGAACTTGGCAGGGAACGATCCCGCAATTCGTACCACATGGCCTCCAGCCTCCTCCGTCCAGACCGTCAAACCTCTCAACCTCGTCAAAATGAAAAAACAGGGCGACCGACTCGCCCATGATGTAGATCAATCCATACTGCGGAAAAAATTTGATCTGTCACGCGGCGGCGCGGCGTTTGCGATACCACAGGGCGTATAGCGCTTGTAAGTTCCTATCCTTTTGCTGCCTGTGTTGGGTAAACTAAAGTATTTTAAGGGCGAGAGAGGCATTGTGATGGATGATTTTGCGAGCGATATCAGCACCACTGGACGTATTGAACCGGGGGGTAGCGTAACCGGCACCATTGGCGGCCAAGGCGACCGCGATTGGTTCGCCATTAGCCTGCAAGAAGGCACCGCCTACAGGTTTGATCTCAAAGGCGCGCCCTCGGGGCAAGGAACATTGCTCGATCCTTTTCTGGGGCTGTACGATGCGGATGGAACCCTGCTTGAAGAAAATGACGACGCTGGAGGATCACTTGAATCGCGCATTGCAGGGTTCACACCTGCGGCCAGCGGAACCTTCTTTCTTTCAGCCGAAGACTTTGGTTTCTCTGGATCCAGCAGCTACACGCTCTTTGCCGAAGTGTTGATTGATACGGTTGGCGACGAAATTGCGACCAGCACGCCTTTGACGCTGGGGCAAGCTATCGCGGGACGGCTAGAGTCGTCTGCGGACGTGGATGTGTTCGCAATCCGTCTTGATGCAGGCCTGCCCGTGCGCATTGATGCCACCAGTCAGGATGCAAATCCCGCGATAAGGTTTGAGGTTCTGGACGCGTCAGGCGTTGTGCTCTTGGCGGCAGATAACGAAAACTCTTTCAGCGCTGAGCGCCGTGCAAACTTTACGCCCGAGTCGTCGGGTGAGTTTTTCATCCGGACGCAGAGCTTCGAGGACATTTTCGGTCCAACCCTCTCGAATTTCACTCTGCTTGTGCAATCGGTCGCAGCCGTCAATTTGATCGGCAGCGATGGTGCCGAGACGCTGACAGGCGGTTTGGGGGATGATGCGTTGTCGGGACTTGGCGGCGATGACTGGCTCGTTGGGGTAGATGGCGACGATACGATCCTTGGTGGTGATGGTCGCGATTCCATCGCTGGCGGCGCGGGCCGCGACAGTATCGACAGCGGAGCCGGCGATGACATCATCGGCGCGGGGCAAGATGCAGACACGGTATTTGGCGGCGATGGGGATGACGGTATCCGCGCCGGGCAGGGCAATGATTTCGTATCAGGCGGCGAGGGCGCAGATCGTATGTCTGGCGGCGCAGGCCGGGATATTCTCTTGGGTGGCAACGGCAACGACGTGATCGGTGCCGGTTTTGACGCCGATCTTGTCTATGCCGGACGTGGTAACGACAGCGTTGGCGGCGGTTCCGGGGATGACATCCTGTTTTTGGGCGCGGGCAATGACACCGCGTTCGGCGGTTCGGGAAATGACAGGATCGACGGCGGCGTCGGCGATGATCTGATCTTTGGCGGACCGGGAAACGACACTCTGAGTGGCGGTGCTGGCAATGACACCCTCACCGGTGGCCAGTCTTCTGATGTGTTTGTCTTCAATACCTTCACTGCGGGCGAAATCGACACGATTACGGATTTCAATCCAATCGCGTTGAACACCCATGCTTTCTTTACTCCACCATCAAGCCGGTTGCAGTTTCATCTCGGCGTCGATCCTGACGAACTTGATCCGTTGACCGCATTCGCCAGTCTTGACATCAGCGACGCGGACGCAGGCGCGACGATTACGATCGCGGGACATATAATCATTCTCGAGGGCGTTTTTGCCGCCGACATTTCGGTCGGAGATTTCATCTTTTTATAGGGTCCGATGGACGCTGGCATCTTGGAAAAACCCATGCTCCGGGTGCCAGCATAGAACCTGGTGGTTGTTGGCACTCACATGGTTCTCAGAGCCGGGGAAAACATCCGCTTTCGGGACGCCGATTTTGGCGTTCATTGCCGTAACCATTCCCTGCCCCTGCGGGCAAGTGGCATGATCGCGGAATTTACAAGATTTAACTGGTGCTGCTGGGGAGGATTGAACTCCCGACCTCGTCATTACCAATGACGCGCTCTACCACTGAGCTACAGCAGCACGTGTGGCGCGCTGATTAGACGCTAATCGCTGATGGCGCAAGGGGTAACTGGACGGTTTTTCACACCTCCTGTAAGAGAGAGCCATGAGCAAAAAACAAACACCGGATAAAGGCGCGAAACAGAGCCCAAGCCGCGAGGACAGGCTGAAATCGGCGTTGAAGGCCAATCTCGCACGGCGTAAGGCGCAGGTACGCGCCAAGGCGGACGGCCTGTCCACGCCAAAGCCAACCGGTACAAAGGATGAGGGGTAGAGCAGATGGATTCGATCGTCGTCACTGGCAATGGGCCGCTTGAAGGACAAATTCCCATTGCGGGGGCCAAGAATGCCTGTCTGACGCTGATGCCCGCCACATTGCTCAGCGATGAGCCGTTGACCCTGACCAATGCGCCGCGCCTGTCGGATATCAAGACAATGACAACGCTGCTGCAATCCTTGGGGGCAGAGGTGGTGCAGATGCAGGGGGGTCAAGTTTTAGCGCTGTCGTCGCACAATCTGAACAACCACGTCGCCGACTATGACATCGTGCGCAAGATGCGGGCCTCGATCCTCGTGCTGGGGCCAATGCTGGCGCGGGATGGTCATGCTGTGGTCTCGCTGCCGGGCGGCTGCGCCATCGGAGCGCGGCCCGTCGACCTGCATTTGCGCGCATTGGAGGCGATGGGTGCCGAACTTGACCTGCGCGAGGGCTATGTACATGCCAAAGCCCCCGGTGGCCTGAAGGGGGGAATGTTCGAATTCCCCATCGTCTCGGTCGGGGCCACGGAAAACGCCCTGATGGCGGCGACCTTGGCCAAAGGTACGACCGTGCTCAAGAATGCTGCGCGCGAGCCTGAGATCGTCGATCTGGCCCACTGCCTGCGCCGCATGGGCGCGCAAATCGAAGGCGAAGGCACAGGCACGATTACCATTCAGGGGGTAGACCGGCTGGGAGGTGCGACGCATCCCGTGGTGGTCGACCGGATCGAGCTTGGAACCTATATGCTGGCCCCGGCGATCTGCGGAGGTGAGGTAGAATGCCTCGGCGGGCGGCGGGATCTTGTGGGCGCTTTTTGTGACAAACTTGAAGAAGCGGGCATCAGCGTGACTGAAACTGACGCGGGTCTCAAGGTCAGCCGCAAGAATGGCAAAGTACGCGCTGTCGATGTAGTGACAGAGCCGTTTCCGGGTTTCCCCACAGACCTGCAAGCGCAGATGATGGCGCTGATGTGCACCGCCGAAGGCACGTCGGTACTGGAAGAGCGTATTTTTGAAAATCGCTTCATGCATGCACCGGAACTGATGCGGATGGGTGCGAAAATCGACGTGCATGGCGGCACCGCCACCGTAACCGGCATTGATCGTCTCAAGGGCGCGCCGGTGATGGCCACCGATCTGCGCGCCTCGGTGTCGCTCATTCTTGCGGGGCTGGCGGCAGAAGGCGAAACCATCGTCAACCGGGTGTATCACCTTGATCGCGGCTATGAGCGGGTCGAGGAAAAGCTGGGCAACGTCGGCGCCAAGATCGAAAGGATCAGCGGCAAATGACCGAAGACGCCAAATTCGAAGACGGGCGCGAAGCCCCTCTTAATCTGGGCGCGATAGAAGAGGACGACCTAAAAGTCATCTCATCGCTCGCACAAGACGCGGTCTTTCCCATAACCGAGATGACGTGGCGACCGAGCCAGCGGCGCTTTGGCCTTTTGCTCAATCGCTTTCGCTGGGAAGATCATGGCCTTAAGCGACATGGGCCGGAGCGGGTGCAGGCGCTCTTGGTGGTGGACAATGTGTTGCGCGTGGCCAGCCAAGGCATCAACCGGCATGACAAAGACACGATCCTGTCGTTGCTCGCGATCACCTTTGAGCCGGGATCGGAGGGGGCGGGCCATGTACTTTTGACGCTGGCGGGTGATGGCGCGTTGCGCCTAGAGGTCGAGGCGCTCGAAGTCACGCTCAAGGATGTGACGCGGCCCTACCGCGCCCCCTCAGGCAAGGTGCCGCACCACGAGAGCTGAGACGCATGGCACAGCGCAGAATTTGAGTATTTGGACCAAGAAGAAGACCGGGGCTTGAGACAGAGGCAACCCACCGCTATGTCCACCGGCGAAAGGAACCGCCATGCCAATCACGCTTGACGCCACTGCGCCCGATTTCGAAGCCCGCTTTGCGGAGTTGCTGAGCGCCAAGCGCGAAGACAGTCCCGATGTAGACGATATCGTCGCGGGCATCATCGCGGATGTGCGGCAACGGGGGGATGCAGCGGTCATTGCATTGACCGAGCGCTTCGACCGTGTCGTGCTGACACCTGAGACGCTGCGCTTCTCGCCCGAGGAAGTCGTGCAGCTTATTGGCGAAGTGCCCCCGGCCGAGCGGGACGCGCTGGAACTTGCGGCAGAGCGCATCCGCGCCTATCACGCGCGGCAGATGCCCGAGGATGCCAGCTGGACCGAAGAGAGCGGCGCCATGCTGGGCTGGCGTTGGACGCCGGTCTCGGCGGCGGGGCTTTATGTTCCCGGCGGCTTGGCCTCTTACCCCTCCTCCGTGCTGATGAACGCCATTCCCGCCAAGGTGGCTGGGGTGGAACGGCTGGCGATCGTCGTTCCCACGCCAGATGGCAAGGCGAACCCGCTGGTGCTTTTGGCCGCGCAGATCGCGGGCGTAGATGAAATATACCGCATCGGCGGCGCACAGGCGATTGCAGCGCTTGCCTATGGCACCGAGAGCATTGCCCCGGTGGACAAGATCACCGGACCCGGTAATGCCTTTGTCGCCGCCGCCAAGCGCCGGGTGTTTGGCAAAGTGGGCATCGACATGATCGCTGGTCCCTCGGAAATCCTTGTGATTGCGGACAGGGGGCAGAACCCAGACTGGATTGCGCTCGACATGCTGAGCCAAGCTGAGCATGACGAAAGCGCGCAAGCCATCCTGATCACGGACGATGCCGAGTTGGCCGAAGCGGTCAGCGCCGCCATCGACCGCCACCTCGAAACGCTGGAACGGCGCGCCATCGCAGGGGCAAGCTGGCGCGACTACGGCGCGATTATCCTCGTGCCCGACATGGCCACCGCCGCCACCCTCTCGAACCGCATTGCGCCAGAGCATTTGGAGCTGTGCGTGAGCGATCCTGACGCCTTGTCGGCGCAAATCACTCATGCCGGAGCGATCTTTCTCGGGGCGTGGACGCCTGAGGCGATCGGCGATTACGTCGGTGGCCCCAATCACGTTTTGCCCACTGCGCGCTCGGCCCGGTTCTCGTCTGGCCTGTCGGTCATGGATTTCCTGAAGCGCACCACTTTGGCCCGGATGACACCGGAAGCCCTGCGCGCTATTGGCCCCGCCGCCGAAACCCTGGCCATCTCTGAGAGCCTTGAGGCGCATGGCCTATCGGTGCGGGCAAGATTGGACCATCTCAACGGCTGATACGGCGATTTGACGCCGGTTGGTCCGAAACTGCCCCTTTCGCCCCTGCGGCACGCCCACTATAAGGACAGATGCCCCGGACCCCCGAGTCGCGGGGCTCATCATTATTTCGGGCGACAGGGCACAGGCGCATATGTCTATATTTGATAGGATTCCCAGTCTGTTTTCATCTGACATGGCGATTGACCTGGGCACGGCCAACACGCTGGTCTACGTCAAGGGGCGCGGGATCATCCTGAGCGAGCCTTCGGTTGTGGCCTATCACGTCAAGGACGGAGTACGCAAAGTGCTGGCCGTGGGCGAGGATGCCAAGCTGATGTTGGGGCGGACCCCCGGCAGCATCGAGGCGATCAGGCCGATGCGCGAAGGTGTGATCGCCGACTTTGACACCGCCGAAGCGATGATCAAGCATTTCATCCGCAAGGTGCACAAGCGTTCGACCTTTTCCAAGCCCAAGATCATCGTCTGCGTGCCGCACGGGGCGACACCGGTGGAAAAGCGCGCGATCCGGCAATCAGTGCTGTCCGCAGGTGCGCGCCGGGCGGGTTTGATCGCAGAACCCATTGCCGCCGCTATTGGTGCTGGCATGCCGATCACAGATCCCACCGGGAACATGGTGGTGGACATCGGCGGCGGTACGACCGAGGTCGCGGTGCTCAGCCTTGGCGACATTGTCTATGCGCGCTCTGTGCGCGTCGGCGGCGACCGGATGGACGAGGCGATCATCAACTACCTAAGGCGTCAGCAAAACCTGCTGGTGGGCGAATCCACGGCTGAGCGGATCAAGACCAGCATCGGCACAGCCCGTATGCCCGACGACGGGCGCGGCACGTCGATGCATGTGCGCGGGCGTGACCTGCTCAATGGCGTGCCCAAGGAAATCGAGATCAGCCAAGCACAGATCGCCGAGGCGCTCGCCGAACCCGTACAACAGATTTGCGAGGCGGTGATGACCGCGCTCGAGGCGACACCACCCGATCTGGCGGCGGATATCGTAGACCGTGGCGTGATGCTGACCGGTGGGGGCGCGCTTTTGGGCGATCTTGATCTGGCGCTGCGCGAACAAACCGGGCTGGCCGTATCCATTGCGGATGACAGTCTCAATTGCGTGGCACTTGGCACTGGCAAAGCGCTTGAGTTTGAAAAGCAGTTGCGCCACGCGATTGACTACGACAGCTGAACCACCCACCTTTGCCTAAAAGGGGGATTTCGTGGCGAGAGACCGCGGACAAGGCGAGGATTACAGTGGCCCGCTGAAGCGCCTGCTTCTGGGGGTACTTCTATTATGTTTGCTCGGCATCTTCCTGGTCTGGCGGATCGACAGCCCGAGGGTCGAGAGATTTCGCGCGCAGGTGGTGGATCGGGTCGTGCCCTCTTTCGACTGGGCGATGGCACCGGTCACCGGGGCGGTGAATATCTTGCGCGATTTCCAGAGCTATCAGCGCATGTATCAGCAAAATCAGGATCTGCGCCGCGAGTTGCAACAGATGAAAGCGTGGAAAGAGGCCGCGCTGCAACTGGAGCAGGAAAACGCGCGCCTCTTGGACCTCAACAATGTGCAACTTGACCCGCGCCTGACATTTGTGACGGGCGTGGTCATGGCCGACAGCGGGTCGCCCTTTCGGCAATCCGTGTTGATCAACGTGGGTGCGCGCGATGGCATCAAGGACGGCTGGGCTGCGATGGACGGTCTGGGGCTGGTGGGGCGGATTTCCGGCGTCGGGCGGAACACTGCGCGGGTAATCCTGCTGACCGACACCTCGAGCCGGATCCCCGTCACGATCCAGCCCTCGGGACAGCGTGCGTTGATCATTGGCGACAATTCCATCGCACCGGTGGTTGATTTCGTTGAAGCCCCGGATCAGGTACGCCCCGGCGATCGGGTGCTGACCTCGGGTGATGGCGGGGTGTTTCCGGCGGGCTTGCTGGTTGGTCAATTGGCCGAAGATCCCGGCGGGCGGATCCGCGTGCGTATCTCCGCAGATTATGAGCGGCTGGAATTTCTGCGCGTGCTGCGCAGTTACGAGAACGAGCGCCTGACCGACCCCGGACGGCTGATTTCCCCATCAAGCCTGCCCGGCAGCGAGAATCCCGAGACCGCCCCAAATGCGGCCGAAGCGGCGGAGGCTGAGAATGGTTGATGCGCTCCTGCCTCGCGCCTGGGTCATGCGTGCGCTTTATCTGGCGCTTTGTATTGCCCTGCTGTTTCTGCATCTTTTGCCGTTGGCGCATACGCCGCCGAAATGGGCCGGGCCCGATCTGGTGATGGCGCTGACCTTTGCTTGGGCGGTGCGCCGGCCTGACTATGTGCCGGTGCTGTTGGTTGGGCTGGTGGCACTTGGGCTTGATCTTATGTTGCAGCGCCCACCGGGCCTGTGGGCGGCACTGATGGTGATCGGCACGCAGACCCTACGCAATCGTGCATCCGCATTGCGCGATCTGACATTTGCGGCAGAGTGGGCCTCGGTCGCCAGTTCCATGATCGTGATGACCGTGGCCAACCGCGTTATCTTGGCCATTCTGATGGTGGATCAGGCACCGCTTGGCCTGAGCCTCATGCAACTGATGTCTACCTTGATCGCCTACCCTGCGATCGCCTTTCTGTCACATGCCCTGTTTGGCGTGCGTAAACGTGCGCCCGGCGATCTTGATCCTGCGGGGATGCGGCCATGAGGCGACCGCCCCGCGATACCGCCGAGAGCCAGCGTCGGATCACCCGGCGCGGGCTGGTCGTGGGCGGGCTACAACTGGGCGTGATGGGCGCGCTCGCGCTGCGCATGCGGTATATGCAGTTGGAACAGGCCGATCAGTTCCGCCTCTTGGCTGACGAGAACCGCATCAACATTCAGCTGATCCCCCCCACGCGCGGGCGGATTTTTGACCGCGAAGGTCGGATCATCGCCGAGAATGTGCCCAGCTACAGGATCACCATGATCCGCGAACAGGCGCGGGACGTGGACGAGGTGATCGCCCGCCTGGCGCGCTTGGTCGAGTTGGACCCCGGAGAGCTGGAAAAGGCCCGCCGTGAGTTAAAAGAGCTGCGCGGCGATACCCCTGTGACAGTGGCCGATCGTGTCACCTGGGAAGATATCAGCCGGGTTGCGGTCAATGCCCCTGCCTTACCCGGTGTTCATCCAGAGGTGGGGCTGTCTCGCCGCTATCCGCTGCGGGACGATCATGCCCATGTGGTGGGCTATGTCGGGCCAGTCAGCGACCGCGACCTGGATCGGATCGACGCGCCGGAACAGCTTTTGCGCTTGCCTCGTTTCCAGATTGGCAAGATCGGGTTGGAAGCGCAGCGTGAGAACCTCTTGCGTGGCTCTGCGGGCACGCGACGGGTTGAGGTGAACGCCGCCGGGCGCGTGATGCGCGAATTGGATCGCCAAGAGGGGCAACCCGGCTCGGATATCCAGTTGACGCTCGACAACGAATTGCAAACCTATGCCAATGCCCGCCTAGATGGTGAGAGCGCCGCCGTAGTGATGATCGACTGTGAGACAGGCGATATTCTGGCCTGTGCCTCTTCGCCCAGCTACGATCCCAACCTCTTTGTGCGTGGTATCTCGGTTGCGGATTATCGCGCCTTGCTGGACGACCCCTATCGCCCCCTGCCCAACAAGGCAGTGCAGGGCATCTATCCTCCGGGCTCTACCTTTAAGATGGTGACAGCGCTTGCGGCGCTTGAGGCGGGGGATGTCTCGCTTCAGGATACGGTCTATTGCCCCGGCCATCTGGAAATCAGTGGCCGCCGCTTTCACTGCTGGAAGCGGGGCGGGCACGGCAACATGGACCTCCACCTATCGCTGCGCGAAAGTTGCGACGTCTATTACTATGAACTCGCCCTGCGGACCGGTATCGAGAATATCAGCGCGATGGCCGAGAGGCTTGGTCTTGGGGTGCAGTTCGACCTGCCCATGACCAGTGTTGCCAAAGGCTTAGCACCGACCCGCGAATGGAAAGTGGCCAATCGTGGCGAGCCGTGGGTCGTGGGGGACAGCGCCAATGCCTCGATCGGGCAGGGATTCGTGCTGGCCTCGCCGCTGCAACTGGCGGTAATGACCGCACGCCTGGCCACCAGCCGAAGCGTGACGCCCCGACTGGTCAAATCCATCGACGGGGTCGAGCAGCCCTCAGGCCATGGCGAGCCTATGGGCCTGAACGAGAACCTTCTGCGCGAGGTGCGGCGCGCGATGTATGCTGTCACCAACAGCAATCGTGGCACCGCCTATCGCAGCCGCATCATCGAGGATGCCTTTCGTCTTGCGGGCAAGACCGGCACAAGCCAGGTGCGCAACATCTCGACCGGCGAGCGGGCGACAGGCGTGCTCAGCAACGATGCCCTGCCCCGCGAACAGCGCGATCACGCGCTTTTTGTCAGCTTTGCACCCTATGATGCGCCAAAATATGCCGTGGCGGTTGTGGTGGAACATGGCGGCGGCGGTTCAACAGCGGCGGCACCGATTGCCCGCGACATCACCCTTCAGGCGCTCTATGGTGAGGACCCACCGCTGGCCGCCTATCCGGAGGCCGATCGCCCCCGGATCAAGGCACAACAGGAAAAACTGCGCGCGGCCCGCTCTCGACCGACACCAGAGGACAGCGACCGCGCATGAGCTATCTAGAACACTCCATCAAGACCGCCCCGTCAGGCGCACGCAAGATCCTGTACCTCAACTGGCCACTGGTGCTTTTGCTCTGCACTGTTGCGGGCGTGGGATTTCTGATGCTCTATTCGGTTGCGGGCGGGAACCTGTCAATCTGGGCAGAGCCGCAAATGAAACGCTTTGCCCTCGGGTTGGCGGTCATGCTGATTGTGGCCATGGTCCCAATCTGGTTCTGGCGGAACATGTCGCTGCTTGCCTATCTCATTTCCCTGGCCTTGTTGATTGCCGTGGCGCTGGTCGGGGTGGAGGGCAAGGGCGCACAGCGCTGGATCGATCTTGGGTTTATGCGACTTCAGCCCTCGGAGTTGGTCAAGATCACGCTCGTGATGCTACTGGCCGCCTATTACGATTGGTTGCCGATGTCGCGGGTGTCGCGGCCGATTTGGGTGTTGATCCCGGTGGGGCTGATCCTGACACCGGTGGCTCTGGTGCTGCGTCAGCCTGACCTTGGCACCTCGATCCTGCTGTTGGCGGCAGGAGGGGTGGTTATGTTTGTGGCGGGGGTGCATTGGGCCTATTTCGCCACGGTCATCCTCGCGGTGGTCGCGCTTGTGTTTGCAGTGTTCGAGAGCCGCGGCACAGACTGGCAACTGCTTGAAAATTATCAATATCGCCGGATCGACACCTTTCTCAATCCTGACAATGATCCACTTGGCGCGGGCTATCACATCACCCAATCCAAGATCGCGCTTGGCTCTGGCGGCTGGACCGGGCGGGGCTTTATGCAGGGTACGCAATCGCGGCTGAATTTTCTGCCAGAGAAGCATACGGATTTTATCTTCGTGACCCTAGCCGAGGAATTCGGTTTTATCGGCGGGATTTCCATTCTGGGACTTTATACGCTGATCCTTTTGTTCTGCGTGTCTGCTGCGTTCAGTAACAAGGACCGCTATTCATCCCTGCTTATCCTAGGGGTCGCGATGACGTTTTTTCTGTTCTTCGCCGTTAATATGGCGATGGTCATGGGCCTTATGCCCGTGGTCGGGGTACCGCTGCCACTGGTCAGCTATGGCGGATCGGCGATGCTTGTGCTCATGGTCGGTTTTGGCCTTGTCCAGAGCGCGCATATTCACAAACCAAGGTAGGACAAATGACACCCAATATTCTTTTTGCTGCTCGACCCGAGCAGTGGGACATCTATGAAAACCCTTTGATATCAGCCCTCTCCGAGGCAGGTGTCACGGCGAACCTTGCGCTTGATCTGCCACCCGAAGAGGTGGATTACATGATCTACGCGCCCAATAGCGCGGTGCAGGATTTTACCCCCTACACACGCCTCAAGGCGGTGCTGAACCTCTGGGCTGGGGTGGAGAATATCGTTGGAAATCAAACGCTAAAGGTTCCGTTGGCGCGGATGGTCGATCATGGGCTGACGCAAGGGATGGTGGAATGGGTCACGGGCCATGTGCTGCGGCATCATCTGGGGATGGATGCGCATATTCTTGGACAGGACGGGGTCTGGCGCAAGACCATCCCCCCTCTGGCCGAGGATCGCCCTGTCACCGTGTTGGGGCTGGGCGTTCTGGGGCAGGCCTGCGCCAAGGCGCTGCGCGGTCTTGGGTTTCCGGTTACGGGCTGGAGCAGGAGCCCGCGCGAGGTGTCGGACATCACCTGTCTTTCGGGGGATGATGGGCTGATCAAGGCATTGCAAAGCGCTGAAATCCTTGTGCTTTTGCTGCCTTTGACAGCTGAAACCGAAAACCTTTTAAACGCCGAACGGCTGGCCCTTTTGCCAGAGGGCGCGATGATCGTGAACCCTGGACGCGGGCCTCTGATAGACGATGATGCGCTTTTGGCTGCGTTGGACGCAGGGCATGTCGGCCACGCGACGCTGGATGTATTCCGGGTAGAGCCCTTGCCGCCCGCGCATCCCTATTGGGCGCATCCACGTGTGACGGTAACGCCGCATATCGCCTCTGAAACGCGGGCCATCACGGCGGCGCGGGTGATCATCGACAATGTCCGACGCGGTGAGGCAGGTGAGCCGTTTTTGCATCTGGTGGATCGCAGCAAGGGGTATTGAATCTAGCTAACTATCTGAGAAGTGGCGGTTTATTCGGGTCAGAGCCGGGTGCCGCGCGGACCGTTGGCCGGGGCGGCTCGGGCAGATCAAAGCGCAATCCGCACTGTGCCAGACGGGCCGCGACCGGGTCGGAGGCGGCAAAGAACGCCACATCAAGTGCGGCCGCCTCAAGCCCCGAAAAGATCAGCACCTCGGACACGGCACGGGCCAGGGCGCTTTGCGCCTGCGGGTCCGCCCCGACAAAGCCCAGCAAATGCCCCTGCGCGCCAGTGTCATAGGTCACGCGGGCGAGATAGGCGAGGTCGGCCAGCCCCGCCATCGTGGCCAGTCGCGCGTCGAGTGCAATCAAGAGGTTTTCGGGCAAGCCTTTGGGCGCGCTTAGCTTTTCCGGCTTCGCCTCGATCTCTGAGGGGGCATCGGAGAGGGTGTCGGCCAGCCAATCCACCGCCTCTGGCGGAAGCAGGATCGAGGAGGGTGCCACGTCAAGATTGACGCCAAGGCCCACCCCCTGCCCCGCCAGCATGGTCGCGATACTGCGCCCGCTGAGCGCCGCGTAGGGCACGATGCGGCCTGCGAATTGCGCCAAGCGATCCTCTCGGTCGAACACAAGGACAAAGGAATGATCTGATAAATCAAACACTTCCGGGTTGAGTTGATCGCCAGACGCCTCGGATTTCAGCAAGAGGTAAAGCTCGCTTGCCGCCAAGGTCTCGTAAAACCGCAAACGGGCGGTGGCGTCTTCGGGGGTGCTGTCCATGGTGCTATGGGCGATGTCGAGCGGGGTCAGGTCAGTCATGGATAACCCTTTGAATTTGTGCGCGTAATTCCGGCAGAACTTCGGCCTCGAACCACGGATGCTTCTTGAGCCAAGCGGTATTGCGCCACGAGGGATGCGGCAAGGTGAAAATCCGCGGTGCATGGTCGCGCCATGCCTGAACGGTTTGGGTCACACCGGTCTTGACGCCCAAGTGATACTTGTGGGCATAGCCGCCGACAAGCACGGTTAATCTCACGTTTTCAAGGGCTTGCATGACGCGCTCATGCCATGTGCGGCCACAGATGCGCGGCGGCGGCAGATCTGACCCCTTGGCATCGTAACCCGGAAAGCAAAACGCCATCGGAACGATTGCGACGCGGGATTTATCGTAGAATTCACAGACACTTAGCCCCAGCCAATCGCGCAGCCGGTCCCCCGAAGGATCATCAAACGGCTTGCCCGACTGATGCACCCGCAGCCCCGGTGCCTGCCCGGCGATGAGCAGTCGGGCGGAGGGGCTGAACCATGCCACGGGGCGGGGCGCATGCGCGGTATGCGTGGCGGCGAAACGGTCCGCGCAGAGGCGACAGGCGCGGATCTCGGCGGTGAGGTCGGACATTGCGAACCTTACGTTTTGTAAGGTGATTTTGTAAGGTTGGCCCTCATAAGAGGGTCACCCCCGCCGCCGTCATCCCCGCCTCTGCCGCCGCCAGTGATCCGCCAAGGTCGATGCCGCGCGCCAGATCGCGGCGGACGCTGACGCGGTAGCCCAGACGGGCGGCGTCGAGCGCTGAATAATTGACACAGAAATCGGTGGCGAGGCCGACCATGGTGAGGTCGGTGATACCGCGCGTTTGCAGATAGCCATGCAGCCCGGTCGGGGTAGTGCGATCATTCTCGAAAAACGCCGAATAGCTGTCGATGGCGGGATTATACCCTTTACGCAGAATGAGGTCAGCGCGCGCTGTGTTCAGATCTTGGTGAAAGGCGGCCCCATGGCTGCCCTGAACGCAATGGTCGGGCCAGAGCACTTGGGGGCCATAGGGCATCTCGGTCATTTCATAGGCAGATTTTCCGGGATGCGAGGACGCGAAGGAGGAATGGCCCGAGGGATGCCAATCCTGTGTGAGGATCACTGCCGGGAATTCCGGTATGAGCGCGTTGATGCCGGGCACGATCTGATCCCCCTCTGGAACGGCGAGCGCGCCACCGGGGCAGAAATCGTTTTGCAGGTCGATCACGATGAGGGCAGATGTCATGGCATGGCTCCTTCAAGCGCAGAGGTAAGGGCCATGGAAACAGGCGTCAATCACCTCGCGCCGTCTATTCTGCCGCGTGCAGGCCGGTGCGATACCCTCAAAGTTGCCCCTCAATGCAGAACATGCCAGTCTGAACGCAACTATTCGGGATCGTCATTTTCAGCAGGGGAAAAACATGAAACGCATTCTAGCCATGATTTTTGGGGCATGTCTGACCGCATCGCCCGGTGTCGCGCAAGAGGTGATCGCGGAATATTACACCTCTCTCGGGGTCGAGGATATGCGGAATTCGCAAGGGCAACGATTGGGGGATTTCTGCGCGGTTGTTCAGCAAGACCGGGCAAATTTTCACCGCTTCGGCATCCGCCATGACGGCGATCAATCGGACCCGGTCTTTGCCTCGCGCGAGATGCGCGCCCGAATTGCCGGGCGCTGTCGCATCATGCCCGGTTCTGAATACCTGCCCGAGTGGGTGCTGTCAGGGCGGAGCCGTTATATCTGGGTGCGGGTTTATGGAATTGGCGGCCAGCCGACGGAGCTTTTGATCTCGGAAGGGGCGGGGTGACCCGCGGCCCTTGCAGGCCAAAAGCGTCGGAATGCCCTCTTGCGAGGGCCTGCGCGGGGGCGTAAATCGCGCGGCATGTACAAGATTGCAGCCCTCTATCATTTCACCCGCTTTGACGATCCCGCCGCTGTGCAGGGGCCGTTGCAGGCGCTGTGCGACGCGGAAAAGATCAGCGGGTCGCTCTTGCTGGCGCGCGAGGGGATCAATGGCACGATTGCCGGGCCTGCGGCGGGGATTTCTGCCGTGCTGGCGCATATCCGCGCCCTGCCCGGTTGCGACGGTCTGGAATGGAAGGAAAGCGAGGCGGCAACGCAGCCCTTTCGCCGGATGAAGGTGCGGCTTAAGAAAGAGATTGTGACCATGGGGCAGCCAGATGTCGATCCGCGCGCGCGGGTCGGGCATTATGTTGAGCCTGCCGGATGGAATGATCTGATCCGCAGTCCGGATGTGGCGGTGATCGACACGCGGAATGATTACGAGGTGGCGATTGGCACCTTTGAGGGGGCGGTTGATCCGCAAACGGCGACATTCCGCGATTTCCCGGCGTGGTGGGAGGAAAACAAGCACCGCTTTCACAACAAGCGGATCGCGATGTTCTGCACGGGGGGCATTCGCTGTGAGAAATCCACCAATTACCTTTTGGGACAGGGGGTGGAGGAGGTCTATCACCTCAAGGGCGGTATTCTGAAATATCTCGAAGAGGTGCCTGAAGCGGAGAGCACGTGGCGCGGGGAGTGTTTCGTGTTTGATGGGCGCGTGTCGGTGGGGCACGGGCTGAAAGAAGGGCCGCATCGGTTGTGTCATGCCTGTCGGCGGCCGATCCTGCCTGCCGATATGGACCGGCCCGAATATGAAGAGGGCGTCGCCTGTCATCACTGCGTGAACGAGACCAGCGACGACGACAAGGCGCGGTTTCGTGAGCGGCAAAAGCAGATGGGTTTGGCCGAGGCGCGGGGCGCGCGGCATATCAAGATCGTTCACGAAGGGTGAGAGGCGGTGCCTCTTGTCGCAAGCTGCGCGGTGCCCGACCGCCGGGTGGGCGCAGCAACAGAAGTGATGGGCACTTTATGCCTGCCAACTCTTCCGCGTTCTCGCTGAGGCGATGCGTTCCAAAAGCGCCCGCCCGAGGGGGCGGTCGGGCGCTGCGCGGCGGTGCCTGCGGCACCTTGATTCCGCGCGGGGGCTAAAGTTCCGCCCCCCTACCCCTTTTGCCCGATCTTCGGCTCTGTCCCCGCCTTGATCCGGGCGATATTGTCGCGGTGCCGCCAGAAGACCAGCAGCGACAGCACAAAGGCCAGAAGCATGCCCGTGCCGTATCCCAGCACCACCATCCAGCCGGTCGAGAGCGCCGCCGCCATGATCGCGGCCTTGGACGAGACCCGCGTGACCAGCGCCGTCACCAGCCATGTGGCGCAGCAGGCCAGACCCACGGGCCATGCGAGCGCGAGGAATATTCCGAGGAATGTTGCCACCCCCTTGCCGCCGCGAAACCCGATCCAGACCGGGTAGCAATGGCCAAGAAAGGCGCTGAGCGCCGCCAGTTGCGCCGCATCCTCGCCGGCCATGGCACGCGCCAAGAGCACCGCCACAGCCCCCTTGCCACCATCGAGAAGAAGGGTGAGCGCGGCCGCCGTCTTGTTGCCGGTGCGCAAGACATTGGTGGCCCCGATATTGCCCGATCCGATCTCGCGCAGGTTGCCAAGGCCCATGATCCGCGCCAGCACCATGCCAAAGGGGATGGAGCCCAGAAGATAGCCGATCACGGCCCAGAGGATCAGCAAAGTGGTGGTGGTTTCGATCAGGGGCATGTGTCGGCCTCGTATACGCGGGTGCCTGCGACATAGGTTGCGCAGACCTTACCCTGCAGGCGCGCGCCATCAAAGGGGGTGTTCTTGGATTTTGACCGGAGCGCGAAACGGTCCAGCACAAAGGGTTTCATCGGATCAAAAAGCACCAGATCGGCCGGCGCGCCGATGCTGAGCCGCCCCGAGGCCAGCCCCAGACGTTTGGCCGGGTTGAGCGACAGGGCGCGGAAAAGCGCGGGCAAATCGAGCGCCTCGGCATGGTACAGCCGGAGTGCGACGGGCAGCAGGGTTTCGAGCGCGACGGCACCGCTCGCCGCTTCTTCAAAGGGCAGGCGTTTGGATTCTTCGTCCTGCGGCGTATGCATGGAGGAGATGATGTCGATCAGCCCCTCGCGCAGCGCCTCGATCACCGCTTGGCGATCATCCTCGGAGCGGAGCGGCGGTTTGAGTTTGAAGAAGGTGCGATAGTCCGAGACATCCAGTTCATTGAGCGTGAGGTGGTGGATGGACGTGCCTGCGGTGATATTGAGCCCGTTCTTCTTGGCGCGGGCCAAGGCGGGCAGCGCGCGGGCTGTGGTGATCTGGTCAGCGTGATAGCGCGCGCCGGTCATCTCCAAGAGGGCGATGTCACGGTCCAGCCCCATCCGCTCGGCCATGGGCGAGACGGCGGGCAGGCCGCGAAGCGAGGCGAATTTGCCGGAGGTTGCCGCCGCACCGGCGCTCAGGCCAGGGTCTTGCGGATGGCCGATGACCAGCGCGCCAAGCGAGCGAGCATAGGTCAGTGCGCGGCTCAGCACCTTGGTATCGCTGACCACATGGTCGCAATCGGTAAAGGCCACGGCGCCTGCGTCCATCAGAAAGCCGATTTCGGTCATCTCGCGGCCCTGCCGCCCCTTGGTCAGCGCGGCCATGACCAGCACATTTACCGGCGCGGCCTCATTGGCGCGGCGGGCGACGAATTCCAGCACTTCGGGGCTGTCGATGGCGGGGGATGTATCGGGGCGCGTGACCATCGTGGTCACACCGCCCGCCGCCGCCGCAAGGCCCGCAGAGCGATAGCTTTCCTTGTGCCGCTCGCCCGGTTCGCACACCTTGACGCCGATATCGACGATACCGGGGGCAAGGCAATGGCCGCTGCAATCCATCACGACCTCGGCCTGCGGTGGGGCATCCGTGCCGCGCGCGGCAATCACGCCCTTGTCGATCAGGAGCCAGCCGGGAGCATCCGTTCCTGCCTCGGGATCAATCAGGCGGGCGTTTGTGAAAAGGGTTTGGGTCATACGGTTACTTTCTTTCGGCTTTGGCACGGCTCATCCCGCCACCCAGACCATGACCACGGTCAGGGCGGCGATCACCAGAAGGGCGGCCATGGCGATCTTGCCGGACATGCGTGGGTCTTTGGGGTCCTGCATCCTGTCCTCTTATAGTCCTGCGGCGGCGCGTATCCGCGCCTCGGTGCCGGCGCGGTCGGCCTGATATTTGATCAGGTGCTTGTCGCCCGTGGCGGTGATCACCTGCACGGCACTGCCAAGCCCCCGGACCGTCTTGATCTCTGAGAGCCGCACAACGCGGGTTTGGGGGCCAAGGAGCCGCCGGTCGGTCAGATCCCAGCGTGCCTTCAACTCGTCGGAGGCGACATAAAACCCCCGCACGGCAATCGCGGCAAGCCCGCCCACGGCCCCGGTCCAGACATGCGGATTGCCAATAGCCCAAAGGATCGCCATGCCAAGCGCCATGGCCCCGGCGGCGAGCCAAGCGTGATCGCGGCGATAGGCGGCACGGTCGGGGTGAAAGCTTGTGATCACGCGCTCGCCCGGATCGAGCGGCGTTGTCGGGGTCATGGAATGGATCAGCCCCTCGCTCATAGTTTCACCGCAAGGCCAATGGCGACGGCCGCCCCGATGGCCATGAGCGCCAGCACGGCAAAGGCCATGAGCCGCAACCGGCCTGCACCCTGCGGGCGGGCATTGGCGCGGGGGGTGAGCAGGCCCTCGGCGCTGCCGGTGGGCAGGGGGGTGAAACGCACGGGGGCCACCTCTTCGGAAAAGCGCGCGACGAGGCGCAGGGGCGCGCGCGGTCGCATCTCCTGTGCGCACCCTTCAAAGGCGCGTGAGGGCAGGATCAGCACGCGACCCTTCAGGCCATTGACCTGAGGCTGCATCGGGGAGAGTTCAGCGGCGGCGATGCCGTGCCCTTCGGCCAGATAGTCGGTCAGCGTCATGCCTTGCAGATCGGCCAGATCGAAAAGCTCGATTTCCGACGTCTTGAGCGGGCCTGCGCCCAGTGCGGCAAGGATGGCATCATCAGCATGGGGGTTGGCGCGATCCTCGTCCACGGCAAAGAGGCGCACGACATGCGCCTCACCAGCCGGGATGCGCAAAACCGTGCTCATGCCGCTGCCGCCCGGCGGGCGCGCAGGTTGCGCGCCAGAAGGTCCATCGCGGCCATGCGCACGGCGACGCCCATCTCGACCTGATCCTGAATGACCGAGCGGTTGATGTCATCGGCAATCTCGCCGTCGATTTCAACGCCGCGATTCATCGGGCCGGGATGCATGACGATGGCGTCGGGCTTGGCATGGGCCAGTTTCTCGGCATCGAGCCCGTAGCGGTGGTAATATTCGCGCTCTGACGGGATAAAGCCGCCATCCATGCGTTCCTTTTGCAGCCTCAGCATCATCACCACATCAGCGCCCTCTAGCCCGCGGCGCATGTCGTCATAGACTTCGACCCCAAAGGCGTCGATGCCTGCGGGCATGAGCGTGGGCGGGCCGATAAGGCGGACGCGGTTTTCCATCCGGCCCAGCAACAGGATATTCGAGCGCGCCACGCGGGAATGGGCGATGTCGCCGCAGATGGCGATGGTCAGCCGGTGCAACCGCCCTTTGGCGCGGCGGATCGTCAGCGCATCCAAGAGCGCCTGAGTGGGGTGTTCATGCCGCCCGTCGCCCGCATTGAGCACCGCGCAGCGCACCTTTTGCGCCAAGAGGTCGACCGCGCCGGAATGGGGATGGCGCACCACCAGAAGATCGGGGTGCATGGCGTTGAGCGTGAGGGCGGTATCAATCAGGGTTTCGCCCTTTTTGAGGCTGGAGGCCTGCATCGCCATGTTCATCACATCCGCGCCCAGACGCTTGCCTGCCAGCTCAAAACTGGCCTGTGTGCGGGTGGAATTCTCGAAGAACATATTGATCTGCGTGAGCCCCGCCAAGGCATCGCCATGTTTGGTGGCGCTGCGGTTGAGGGTCACGTATTCCTCGGCCAGATCAAGGATCGCGGTGATGTCTGCCGGGGACAGCGGCTCAATCCCCAGAAGATGCGCGTGTGGAAATGTCATGCCGCCCTCCAGAGCCGTTCCGCCCTGCTTTGTAAGACCGCAGGTGTCGCAGGGCAAGGCGCGGATTGCGCGCAGGTGATTGCCTTTCGTCGTTCTGCAGATACTCAAATTCCCGACGGGCCAAAGCTGCGCGATCATGGCTCTTTCACCGGGGCGCGCCACGGGGTAGCGTCTGGCGCATGGAATCGATGCTCAGCCCCCATGATGCCTTGGCCAGTCTGATCTGGCAGATCGAACTTGGCGCGACCGAGGCGATTGGCGATGCGCCCATCAATCGGTATGAGCTGCCCGAGAAAGTCGCAAAGCCGGCGGCGATGCCCAAGACAGAGGTCAAACCCGCCGCGCTGACAGCGCCAAGCCTAGGCGCGGGCGTTGATCCGGTAGAGGTTGCGCGCGCGGCTGCGGCGGCGGCCATGGATTTGGAGGCGCTGCGTGCGGCCCTTGGGGCCTATCCGCATTGCGACCTCAAACGCGGGGCGCGCAATCTGGTGTTCAGCGATGGCAATCCTGCGGCGCGGGTGATGATCATCGGTGAAGCGCCGGGGCGAGATGAGGATCAGCAGGGCAAGCCCTTTGTCGGTCGGGCGGGGCAATTGCTGGACCGGATGGTGCAGGCGATTGGGCTGAGCCGTGGGGCGCAAGCGCCGCAAGATGCGGTTTATATCACCAATGTGCTGCCATGGCGGCCACCACAGAACCGCGATCCGAACGCAGAGGAAATCGCGATGATGCGGCCCTTTGTGGCGCGGCATGTGGGATTGGTGAATCCGGCGGTGATCGTGCTGATGGGCAATATCAGTTGCGAGGCGGGATTGGGCCAACGCGGTATCACGCGGCTGCGCGGGCAGTGGGCCGAGGCCTATGGCAAACCGGCCTTGCCGATGTTTCACCCGGCCTATCTGTTGCGCAACCCTGCGGCCAAGCGCGAAGCCTGGGCGGATTTATTGGCGCTCAGGGCGCGGTTGCGGGAGGCGGGCGCGTGATCGTCGATCCGCTGATCCTTTTGGCATTCATCCCGGCGGGTCTTGCGCTGAACCTCACGCCGGGGGCGGATATGATGTTCTGCCTCGGTCTTGGGTTGCGGTCGGGGCCACGTTCGGCGCTGGCGGCAAGTGCCGGGATTTCGGCGGGGGGCATGGTGCATGTGACACTTGCGGGGCTGGGGTTGGCCGCCGCGATTGCCGCCTTGCCGGTTCTGCTCGACATTATTCGCTGGCTGGGGGTGGGCTATCTCTTGTGGCTGGCTTGGGGCGCGCTGCGGATGGGGCCGATGCGCCCGGATGCGCCTGCCTTGGGTGTGGCCCGCGCCTTTCGAGAGGGAATGGTGGTGAACCTGCTCAATCCCAAGGTTATCCTTTTTGTGCTGGCCTTTGTGCCGCAATTCATCGACCCGGCGCGCGCGATCCTGCCGCAGTTTCTGATCTTTGGTCTGATCCTTGCGGTGGGCGGGTTTGTGATCAATGGCGCGGTCGGGGTTTTTGCCGGAGGGTTGGGGCGTCGATTGGCCACCTCGCCGGGGTTCACGCGCGGGCTGGGCCTTGCCTCGGCCACCATCTTTACGGCGTTGGCCGCGCGCCTCGCGTTCATGCAAAGGAGTTGATCCCATGTCCCGTATTGACGAGAGCAAGGAGTTCATCCCTGTCCGTATCGCGGTTCTGACCGTATCGGACAGCCGCGATATGTCTGATGATCGCTCGGGCGATACGTTGGTGGCGCGGATCGAGGAGGCGGGGCATATCCTTGCGGATCGCATGATCGTGCGCGATGAGCGGGATCAGGTGGCCGAGCAGTTACGCGAATGGATTGCCGATCCTGAGGTTGATGTGGTGATTTCCACCGGCGGCACGGGCCTGACGGGGCGTGATGTGACGGTTGAGGCGCATCGCGATGTCTACGAGAAGGAAATCGACGCCTTCGGCACGGTGTTTACCATCGTGTCGATGCAGAAGATCGGCACCTCTGCGGTGCAGAGCCGCGCCACGGGGGGCGTGGCGGGGGGCACGTATTTGTTTGCGCTGCCCGGAAGTCCGGGGGCGTGCCGGGATGCCTGGGACGAAATCCTGAAATATCAGCTCGATTATCGGCACCGGCCCTGCAATTTTGTGGAGATCATGCCGCGACTTGACGAGCATAAGCGCCGGAAGTGACGGGCGGCGGCGTATGACCTGTGCGCCCGGCTTGGCATTCTGTAGGTCGGGGTTACATTACAGGGGTCAGCCCGTCTGCAGGGCCGGTTCAAGAGGTTGCGCACTATGCGGTTTTTGCGTCAGGGGCTGATCGGGCTCTTTCTGGTCTCGCTCACCTTGGGCCTGCTGGCCTATGCCGGACAGACCGTTGTCAGCGCCGTGCAAGAGCGTATGGCACGCGAGGTGCGGGTGCCTGAGCGCAATGAGCGCAGTTTTACCGTGCGCACGGTGCGCGCGGTTGAGGCCGAGATCGCGCCCACCCTGACCGCCTTTGGCCAGATCGAAAGCCGCCGCACGCTAGAAATTCGCGCGCAGGCAACGGGCGTGATCACAGAGTTGGCGCCCGAGTTTGTCGAAGGCGGCATGGTGCGCGCCGGGCAGTTTCTGGCGCGGATTGATCCCGCCGATGCCCAGAGCGCGTTGGAGCGCGCGCGCACCGATCTGATGGATACCCGCGCCGAGGCGCGCGAGGCGGCGCGCGCGTTGGAGTTGGCGCGCGACGAGTTGGCCGCCCGGCGCGAGCAGGCCGATATTCAAGACCGTGCCTTGGCGCGGCAGCGTGATCTGGAGGCGCGCGGCGTGGGCACGCTGACCGCCGTGGAGAGCGCCGAATTCAACGTGGTGCAGGCGCGTCAGGCGGTGCTGGCCAGCCGTCAGGCGCTGGCCTTGGCCGAGGCGCGGATAGATCAGGCGGCAACCGCCACGGCGCGCGCCGAACTGGCGCTGTCAGAGGCCGAGCGGCGGTTGGCTGAGACGCGGATCACCGCCGGATTTACCGGCACGCTGAGCGAGGTGAGCGTGGTTGCGGGCCGTTTGGTGGCGGCCAATGAGCAACTGGCGCAATTGGTGGATGGCACGGCGCTGGAAGTGGCGTTTCGCGTCTCGACCGCGCAATATGCGCGGCTTTTGGATGAGAGCGGCGGGTTGATTGACGCGGCGGTGACGGTGACGCTGGATACCGGCGGGGTGAATCTGAACGCGGTGGGGCGGATCACACGGCAGGGCGCGGCGTTGGCCGAGGGCGAAAGCGGGCGGCTGATCTTTGCCACGCTGGAGACGGCACCTGCGATGAAGCCCGGCGATTTTGTAACTGTCAGCGTCGAGGAGCCGGTGTTGACCGCCGCCATTCGCCTGCCTGCCGCGGCGCTGGGGCCGGATGGGCAGGTGTTGGTGATTGATGCCGAAGAGCGGCTGGAGGCGGTGGCGGTCACGCTTTTGCGGCGGCAGGGCAATGACATTCTGGTGTCGGCGCCGGGATTGGCGGGGCGTGATGTGGTGGCCGAGCGCACGCCAGTTCTGGGCGCGGGTATCAAGGTGCGCAAACTGGAGAGTGCCGAGGCTGTGCCAGAGGCGGGCACTGTCACCCTGAGCCCGGACAGGCGGGCGCGGCTGAGGGCCTATGTCGAGGCCAGCACCGATATGCCCGAAGAGGCCAAGCGCCGCCTTTTGGCGCAGTTGGAACAGCCCGAGGTGTCGCTGAGCACGGTGGAACGGCTGGAACGCCGCATCGGGGGCTGAGCGGCATGGCGGGGCTGATTTCATGGTTCACGCGGCACCGCACGGCGGCCAATCTGTTGTTGGTGCTGATGGTGGCCTTGGGGCTGATGGCCTTGCCGAAAATGCGGGCGCAGTTCTTTCCCGATGTGGTGATCGACAATGTAGCCGTGTCGGTCGCATGGGAGGGGGCAAGCGCCGAAGATGTGGACGGCGGCATCGTGCAGGTGCTGGAACCGGCGCTCTTGGCGGTTGAGGGGGTCGAAGCGGCCACTTCGCTGAGCCGTGAGAATAGCGCGCTGGTCACGCTGGAATTCGAGCCGGGCTGGGATATGGGCCGCGCGGCGGATGAGGTGCAGGCCGCGCTTGATATCATCACCACCCTGCCCGAAGAGGCCGATGAGCCGGTGGTCCGGCGCGGGGCATGGCGCGATCAGGTGACGGATGTGGTGATCACCGGGCCGGTCGGCACCGAGCAATTGGCGCGGCTGGCGGATGAGTTGGTCACGCGTCTGTTCGATGCGGGCGTGACCCGCACCACGATCGAAGGCGTCGCGGCCCCTGAAACGGTGATCGAAGTGCCGGGGCAGTCCTTGATCGCCCATGACATCACGATGGCCGAGATTGCCGCCGCTATCGCCGCCGAGATCACCACCGATCCGGCGGGGGATATGACCGGGGCCAATACGCGCCTGCGCACTGGTACGCAGAAACGCAGCGCCCGCGATATTGCCGCGATCACCCTGCGGATTGCCCCCGATGGCAGCGCGCTGACAGTGGGCGATGTGGGCCGGGTGCGGGTTGAGGGCGCGACGCGGGCGCTGGCCTATTATGTAGGCGAGGCCCCGGCGATGAGCGTGCGGGTCGACCGCTCTGCGCGGGGCGATGCGCTCGATATTCAGGCCGAGGTGCAGCGGGTGGCCGACCGCATGGCCGACACTCTGCCCGAAGGCGTGAGCATCGACCTGATCCGCACGCGGGCCGAGGCGATTTCAGGCCGGATCGCGATGCTGGTCGAGAATGCGCTGACGGGTTTGGCGCTGGTGGTGGGGCTGCTGTTTTTGTTCCTCAATGCCCGCACCGCATTCTGGGTGGCGGCGGGGATTCCGGTGGCGATGCTGGCGGCGATGGCGTTCATGTATGCGGCCGGTCTGACGCTCAACATGATTTCGCTGTTCGCCTTGATCATCACGCTGGGGATCGTGGTGGATGATGCCATTGTGGTGGGCGAACATGCCGATGCGCGGCATCGTCGCCTGCGCGAGCCGCCGATGGTTGCGGCGGAGCGTGCCGCCGGGCGCATGGCGCTGCCGGTCTTTGCCGCCACGCTGACCACGCTGATTGCGTTTTTCGGGCTGGCGGTGATTGGCGGGCGGTTTGGGGATCTGATCTATGACATTCCCTTTACGGTGATTGCCGTTCTGGTGGCGAGCCTGATCGAGTGTTTTCTGATCCTGCCCAACCATATGGCGCATGCGCTGGCCCATTCCGCTCGCGAGCATTGGTATGACATTCCAAGCCGGGTGGTGAACCGGGGATTCCGCGTGTTTCGCGACCGCGCCTTTCGCCCGCTTATCGGCTGGGTGATCCGGGGCCGCTATGCGGTGTTGGCGGCGGCGGTGCTGCTGTTGGCCACGCAAGTGGCGAGTTTCGTGCGCGGTGATGTGACATGGCGGTTTTTCAATGCGCCCGAGCAGGGCAGTGTCACGGGCAATTTCGCCATGCTGCCGGGGGCCACGCGCGAGGATACGCTGGCACAGATGCGCGCCCTGCAGCGCGCCGCCGAAGAGTTGGGCGCGGAGTATGAGGCGGAGCATGGGGCAAACCCGCTTGCCTATGTGGTGGCGCAATTGGGCGGCGCTGCGGGGCGCGGGCTTTCGGGGTCGGACACCCGCGAGGCGGATTTGCAGGGGGGGATTTCCATCGAGTTGATTGATGCCGATCTGCGGCCCTATTCCAGTTTCGCCTTTGTCGCCGACCTGCAAGAGCGGGTGGTGCAGCATCCACTGACCGAAACGCTGAGCTTTCGCGGATCGCGTGCGGGGCCGGGGGGCGATGCGCTGGATATTCAGCTTTATGGCGCGGAGGCAGAACAGCTCAAATCCGCCGCCGAGGCGCTGAAGGCGGCATTGGCGCGCTATCCGGAGGTGTCGGGGCTGGAGGATTCGCTCGCTTATGACAAGGCCGAGTTGATTTTGGACCTGACACCGCAGGGGTCCGCGCTTGGCTTTACCATCGACGATCTGGGGCAAACCCTGCGCAACCGGGTGAGCGGGATCGAGGCCGCCACCTACCCGGACGGGCCACGGTCGGCAGAGGTGCGGGTGGAACTGCCCGAGGGGGAATTGACCGCCGATTTTCTGGAACGGATGCAGTTGCGCACGCCGGGCGGGCAATATGTGCCGCTGGTCGATGTGGTCAGCGTTGAGGCGCGCACCGGCTTTGCCTCGGTCCGGCGGGAAAACGGCCTGCGGCTGGTGACGGTGACGGGCGATATATCCGAGGATGACCCCGCCCGCGCCGCCGAGATTTCCCGCGCGCTGGAGGCCGAGATCTTGCCCGATGTCGCGGCGCGGCATCAGGTGGAATACCGGCTGGCGGGGCTGAATGAGCAGGAAAATGAATTCATGGCCGATGCGCGGCTGGGGCTGATGGCGACGCTCTTGGGGATTTATCTGGTGTTGTCGCTGGTCTTTGCCAGTTGGACCCGGCCCATGGTGGTGATGGCGATCATTCCCTTTGGTCTGGTGGGCACGATCTGGGGCCATGCGCAATGGGACGTGCCGCTGTCGATGTTCACGGTGGTGGGATTGCTGGGCATGACCGGGATCATCATCAACGATTCCATCGTTCTGGTCACGTCGATTGACGAGCATGCCAAGACGCGCGGGCTGATCCCGGCGATTATCGAGGGCACCGCCGACCGGCTGCGCGCGGTTGTGCTGACCACGCTGACGACGGTTCTGGGGCTGGCACCGCTGCTTTTTGAACGATCCACACAGGCGCAATTCCTGAAACCAACGGTCATCACGCTGGTTTACGGTTTGGCCTTTGGCATGATTTTGGTGCTGTTGGTGGTGCCTGCCCTTTTGGCCATCGGGCAAGACCTGTCGCGGCCTGTGACAGCACTCCGGCGGGGATTGCGCGGGCGGCGCGCCGGGTTGCAGGGAGTGCTTGGGGCAGCGGTAGCGATGGTGCTGGGCTGGTTCGGGGCGACGATGGGATGGGTGGTGGTGACAGGGGATTTGCCGGGGCTGCTGGCGGGGATGATGCCCTTGCCGCCGATGGGTGCGGCGCTGGTGTTCTTTCTGATGGGCAGCGCGCTTGGTCTATTGCTGGTCTATCTTGCCACCGCGTTGCGCCGCCCGCGCAGCGCTTGAACGCTCTTGCACCGGCGGCGCTGCGGCGCTACCCCTCTGGCCATGCGTATCATCCGTGATTACACCTATGTGACCGACGCCGACCGGGGCGCGAGCGTCGCCATCGGCAATTTCGATGGTGTCCATATTGGCCATCGGTCGGTGATCGAACTGGCCCGCGCGGCGGGAGAGCGCATCGGTGCGCCCTTGGGTATCCTGACATTCGAGCCGCATCCGCGCGAGTATTTCGCGCCTGATGCGCCCCCCTTTCGCCTGATGGGCCGCGAAGCGCGGGCGCATCGGCTGGAAAAGCTGGGGGTTGAGCGGCTTTATGAGATCAAGTTCAACGCAGGGTTAGCGGCGCTCAGCCCGCGCGCCTTTGCCGAAAATGTCATTCGTGACGGGCTGGGCCTGAAGCATGTGGTGGTGGGGTCGGATTTCTGTTTTGGCAAGGGACGGGCGGGCAATGCCGCGATACTGCAAGAGTTTGGCTGCGAGATGGGGTTTGGCGTGACCATCGCCACGCTCTTGGAGGGCGAAAGCGGGCAAGTGTCATCGACCGCGATCCGCGCTGCATTGAGTGCTGGCGAGCCGCGCGCCGCTGCCGCCATGCTGGGCCATTGGCACCGGATCGACGGGCCGGTGATTGGCGGCGAGCAGCGGGGGCGCACGCTGGGCTATCCCACGGCCAATATGTCGATCAAGGGGCTGCATCCGCCCAAGTTCGGGATTTATGCGGTGCTGGTCGATGTGCTGGATGGGCCGCATAAGGGGCAGTATCACGGCGCGGCCTCACTCGGGGTACGGCCGATGTTTCAGGGCGAAGAGGCCAATATCGAGACCTTCATCTTTGACTTTACCGGCGATCTTTATGGGGCAAATCTGTCGGTCGGGCTGATAGACTACCTGCGCCCCGAGGCGACATTCGACAGCCTAGAGGCGTTTATCGCGCAAATGGATGCCGATTGCCTGCGCGCACGCAGCGTTTTGGCCGCATTATGAGTGAGCCTATCAACCGCAGCGGATTGCGCCCGCGCTATTGGGAGACAACCCGCCTTGACCGTATGACGCGCGCGGAATGGGAGGCGCTGTGCGATGGGTGCGGCAAATGCTGCATGAACAAGCTGGAGGATGAGGAGAGCGGCGAAGTGGCCTTTACCCGCGTGGCCTGTCGCCTGTTTGACGATACCAGTTGTCTCTGTGCGCAATATCCGATCCGGCATCAATTTGTGCCCGAATGCATCACGCTCAAGCCGCATACGATTGAAAGCCATGCCTATTGGCTGCCTGAAACCTGCGCTTACAAGCTGCTGTATCTGGGCAAGCCGCTGTTTGACTGGCACCCACTGATTTCCGGCGATGCGAACAGCGTGCATGAGGCGGGCGTGTCGATGCGGCACCGCACCCTGCCCGAGTTCGAGGTACCCGAAGAGGATTGGGAAGATCACATCATCGAGGAGCCGCTCTGATGCAATTCGCCTCTGACAATTCCGGCCCGGCCTTGCCCGGCGTGATGCAGGCGATGGCAGAGGTCAATATCGGGCATATGCCCTCTTATGGCACAGACGCACCGATGAACGAGGTGCGAGACCGGCTGCGCGATGTGTTCGAGGCGCCGCAGGCCAGCGTTTATCTGGTAGCCACCGGCACAGCGGCCAATGCGCTCGCGTTGGCCACGCTGTCCGAGCCGTGGCAGACGGTGTTTTGCACGCCACTGGCGCATATCCACACCGATGAATGCAACGCGCCCGAGTTTTTCACCGGCGGGGCCAAGCTGAGCCTTGTGGGAGAGGCTGATAAGATGACGCCTGCGGAGTTGGCCCGCGCGATTGCGCTCTGGCCAGCGGGTGACGTGCATAATCCGCAACATGGGCCGCTTGCACTGACGCAGGCGACGGAGCGCGGGCGCATTTACTCCTGCGCCGAGATTGCGGCGCTCTGCGGCGTCGCGCGCGATCACGGGCTACCCTGCTATATGGACGGCGCGCGCTTTGCCAATGCGGTGGCGGCTTTGGGCTGTACGCCTGCGGAAATGACATGGAAGGTGGGTATTGACGCGGTATCCATGGGCGGCACCAAGAATGGCTGTCTGGGCGTCGAGGCGGTGATTTTCTTTAACCCCGAGAATGCCTGGGAATTCGAGTTGCGGCGCAAACGGTCGGCGCATCTGGTGTCAAAGCATCGGTATTTGTCGGCGCAGATGCTGGGGTATCTGCGCGAGCACCTGTGGCTGCGCACCGCGCAAGAGGCCAATGCCCGCGCCGCGCTGTTAGAGGCCGGATTGCGCGATGTGCCGGGGGCTGAGATGGTGTTTGGGCGCGACGTGAACATGATCTTTGCCCGCCTGCCCCGCGCCACGCATCAGCGCCTCAAGGCGGCAGGGGCGGTCTATGGGCTCTATGAAGGGCCCCTAGACAGCGGGGCCGCGGACGAGCCCTTGATGGCGCGGTTCGTGTGCGATTGGTCTGTGACAGAGCAACAGATCACACGGTTTCTGGAGATTGCGCGAGGCTGAGGCGACCGACGCGCACCCGACACCGATCCGCGCGCGCATGGGTTTTCAGAAAGTGTAACCGCCTCAAGCTGCGTAAAGCCCCCCCGCCATCCGTGCGGCGGAGGGGCAGATCCCGTGCCAGTGTGGGGGTATTACTTTGGCACGAGAACAGCGTTGATCACATGGATCACGCCGTTGGATTGGTCTACATCGGCCACTGTTACACGGGCCGCGTTGCCGCTTTCATCAATGATGTAGACGTTTTTGCCTTTGACCTGCGCCGACAGGGCATCGCCCGACACGGCGTTGAAGTGGTAAAAGCCATCTTTGCTGGCGCGCGCAGCGGCGATGATGTCTGCGGCAGACCAGTCACCGGCGACCACATGAGCTGTCAGGACCTTTTGCAGCATGGCCTTGTTCTCTGGCATCAGCAGCGTGTCGACCGTGCCGGCGGGCAGGGCCGCAAACGCATCGTTCACCGGCGCGAACACGGTAAACGGCCCCGGCCCCTGCAATGTCTCGACCAGATCGGCGGCTTTCACCGCCGCAACCAGCGTCGTGTGGACCGGCGAGTTGACAGCATTCTCGATGATATTGCGCTCTACGAGCATCGGCGCGCCGCCGACTGTTGGGTTGGCGGCATAAACGGCGGTGCCAAGGGCAATGGCGGTGGCCGTGCTCAGAAAGGTCTTGAAGGTCATTGGTCGTTCTCCCTTGTTGTCAAAGGCTCGTCTGAGCCGCTGATGGGACAGCCACGTCAGCCAAGACGCAAAAGTTTCAGATGGCCCAAAGTTTATTTCACCAGAGCATCCGAACCCCGCCTTACAAGGCGAGATTTGTAGGAGTTGAGGCGCTGATCATTGGGCAGACGAAACAGTCTGGAGCACATTGCGGTGCCCTTGACCCGGAAGGATCGCACAAGGACCCTGAAGCCTAACCCTAGTTTGCGCGCCACACCCAAAGCTGCCATGCGGGCGCAGATGAAAACACACCATTGGCACACAACAGTAAATCCCTGCGCGACTAGCGAAGAGGGAAGTGCCAAGCATATGAAACCATTGAGAAAGTGGGGATGGTGGGTGATGAGAGACTCTAACCGCCCGCTATACATAGAAACCCCTTATTTTATTGGTTATCGTTATTTATCAGTAAGCTAGAAGGCCATTTTTGCTATACATTTTCCGCTTGCCTGCTATACATTGACCAAATCAGCAGGGTTTTACTATGGCAAAAGTGAAGTATGTGACGCGCGAAAAAGACGGCCTGTACCGGTACAATCGCCGGGTTCCTGAGGATTGCCAGAAGGTCATTAGAAAGCGCCTTTGGAACCTGTCGCTAGGCCGGAACTATGACACGGCGGTACAACGCGCGGCGGAACTGCGCCGGGAACATGATGCCATTATATCCAAGTTGCGCGACCCCGCGTTAGCGGGGCAAGAGACCGTGCGACAGGCCACCATCCGGACCACCGCGCGCATTGCCGAACTAGAGCGCCTTGGCGCGCCAGACGCCATTGAAGGCGAGGAAGGTACAGTTGAAGACGTGTTGGGGGGCATGTGGCGGCGTGTCCCGGCGGCGATGATCAGCGCGCGTGATGATCCACAAGAATATGCGCAGCTAGTCATGACACAGGCGCTTGCTTTTGGCGACGATAGCCGCTCAGGGGGGCAGACGATTCAGCTTCCACCGCCGTCTGACCCCGTCGAGCGCATGCAGCAAGCCGCCTACCGGGCGATGATCGCCCAGCGATTAGAGCAACTGGCCCCCCTGCCCGATCAGGGAAAGCCGGAAATGCGGTTATCTGTATTGATGGAACAGTACATCAAAAGGCAAGCGCTGCGTCCGAACACCGCCCGTTCATATAAGCAAATGGTTAAACGTCTTGTGCGGGACCAAGGGGACCATCCTTTGCACCATTACGACAGAGACCACTTGCGACAGCACCGAGACACGCTGAAAAGCGACCCCAATGTGAGCGCCCAAACGGTCGAGAAGCATTTTGCCCCGCTCAAGGCCCTTTGGCGGTGGGCGGCAGATGAATACGACGAACTGGCAGACCTGCAATTCCCGCGCGTCCGCTTGGACAAGCGTGAATCGACAATAGAAGACCTGCGGTGGCAGGCCTTCAATGACGACGAAATGAAACGGGTCTGGCAGGCGGTAACCGCCGCGTGGGGTCCTGACAGCAATAGCCGCATAAGCCCCCCCCGCCGCCGTGCCTTCCTTATGGCTATCCGCGTCTTACTGTACACGGGACTACGCCCGGTCGAAGTATTTCAATTGAAGACGGCAGACGTCGAGAACGGAATCCTGACCATACGGCGAACAAAGACCACACCCCGCAAACTGCCGATATCCAAACATATATCGGACCTGCCCGACTTCCTCGCCAAGGGCGGATTTGTGCGTGAACGGGAATCCAAGACGATCTCCGTCACCATGTCAGACAACTTCACAAAGGTCATACGCGCCGCAGGTCTCAAGAATGACAGGCACGTTCTTTATAGTCTCAAGGATACATTGGTGGACCGCTTGCAGCGGCAAGACGGCATGTCAGATGACATCATCCGGGGGATCATTGGCCACGTCATCGGTCAAGGCAAGCTGCGCCACTATAAGACGCCATTCGGGGAAACGCCCCACGGGCGCGCGGCAATGAAGAAAGCACTCGACGCAATCGAGTATTGGTAAAAACTGTCCTTTAGTCCGGAAAACATAGGCCCGCGTTAGCGGGCCTTTTTCTTGCCCCAAAGCGCGACCGCGCAAGAAAATAGGTGCGATTCTGGTCAAGGTCCGAATCGCATTTGACCCGTTTGCGGAGGTAAAATTGACAAAGTCAAGTAAATTATGATAGGTAGGGCATAAAGCCGCCGTCTGTTTTAGCATCGGCGCTCTGCCCTCCCTATAATGGAGAACATAATGAACCCAATCACCGCCACCATGCGGCTGACAGACCTCGCAACTATATTGCGCGTCCACATCCGCTCTTTAGTGCGGTGGGTGGATCGAAATTCCCCAGCCCACGATTTCGGGCACGCCCCGCGCGGGGTTATGTATGCCCTGCCCGAGGCGGTCATATTCCTGCGCGCCAACCGAAAGCGGGGACTCTGTAGTGACGATCTAGCCCGCGTCGTTACCTTCGACGCAAACGAGCGTGCGACGCGTGCAGCTACGCCCCTTTATCCAGATGACATATGGCTGGGCATTGATCCAGAGAGCCGCGCAGGGGCCTTCTGGGCGGCGCTCACGCCCGAAGAGCGGGAACGTGCCCGCCTGATACAGAAGGACGTTGCAGGGGCCGCAATCGCCGCTGGCGTGGCCCGTGTCGAAAGACTTCGCAACATCACCCTTATCCACCCCGCCGCCGTCCGATTCATCCTGACGGGCGAAGGCGACGAACTGCCCGTAGGTCGCGCCGGATGGCGGGCGTGGGCAAAGGCAATTGACGTTGTTAACGTCCCCGCAACCGAAATGGAGGCCGCATAAATGGCAGACATAAACAACCTTTTGACGCATCTGGATGACGAAGACCGCGCGCGATTCACGCAGGCTGTGTCCGCCATTGGCAAGGCCTTTGAGGCCCAGACCTCTGTCGCTGTAGAACCGGAGTCGATCACCAGCTTGCGCGCGGTCCGGGATCACGTTTTGACCGGGGGGGCGGTGGAGCTGGACCTTGCCGCCGCCATTGAAGAGCTTGAAGCGGACCCACGCATATCAAACAAGCTGATCGCCGCCCGTGTGAAGGTGGCAGAGATCGCTAAGATCAACAGCGACACGGCGAACATGAGCCGTCAACAGCGTATGAACTACGCCAGAGAACGGGGCCTTACAGGCGCGCGCCCGGATACCACGTCCGCCATGACACGAAACGAACACGATGCCGTTCTTGCCCAACTATCACCTATACAGCGCATGAACTACGCGCGCAGGCATGGGCTAGTGTGATGACCATTGCGGATATCATCCAGACCATCCGCCGGGATCACGGCGGGGCAGCTTGGGCCGTCTTTCATGTGGTCGAACAGGGCGGATATCGTTTCCTGCCAACTGGCCAAATCATTTCAGCCGCCGAATATGCGGCGGTGTGCAGCGCCTTTTCCCCGGTGGCTGCAGATCGAAAGCGAAATGCAGTGCGCGCCCGTGCCATTGAATCTCATGGCGGTGGGGGGAGGCGGTATGCCCGAAATTGACGGCGGGGCAAGCGTCCTTGATGAACCAAGATTCGGCTATGCGGCGGGCATAGATACCAGCGGCGATTACATGCACCTGTCCAAAGCCGCGCGCCGCAAGGCCAAAGAGCGCGCCCGCCTTCGAAAGGAAAAGTGGCGCGCGGCATATGCAGTCCGGGCCACGTGGTCAGATGCCGATTTTATCGCCGAAGAAGCGCGCCTTGCCGCGCAGATCGAACAGATACTAGAGGCACGGGATGCAGCGTAAAAACACATTCGACGCCGCGCGATACCTTGTCGCCCGTGAGCGCTATTTCCGGCGGTGCCAGCTTTGGCATGCGGCACGGCTGGCATGTGGTGAAGACCAATTTAGAGCCGCATGGCCGCAAATCGCTGAGGCGGTCACAGCACAACTTGAAAGAGAATTCGGGGGGCAGGCCTGAACCTGCACCCGAAAACGAACAGGTCCGGCATTCTGAAACACAGGGCGGTTTGTCGTAGAAGTGCCCAGCCGGACCTGACCATCCACATCTACGGTGGACCCATATTTACACCAAATGGAGAAGAACATGAGTAAACATCAAAATGGGCGCTTGCCCACCAAAAACGTGGGCTTGCCCGCCGATACCCCCGGTACAGTCGAAAGTGAGCGCTTGCTGCGCGCAGAAATTGCGCTGTTGATGCGCAACCTGTCCACCCGGACACAGCGCCACCGCCGTGAAGGATTCAAGCTACATTTTGACCGGTTCGCCACCATCTGTGATGACGACTCTCAACTGGCGCGCCGTGTCCTACTCGCTTCTGGGTGGTGCCCCAGCGACGATGGCAACTGGATAATCGGGCAGGGCCTGCGCGATATCGACCGCGCCATTTCTTGGGACCTTCTGGGGGCCACAATCGAATCGATTTTGGATGATTACCGCCCCCTTGATGACGAAAACATGCGCCCAATTGCTCAGGCCGCATGAGTAAAAACACAGTGTTTCCAATCTGGTGACAATGTGTGACCCGCCGGAATGTGCCATTTTCCATGACAGTCATTTTCCGTGACACGATTTTTTGGCACCCCGGTAGGCCACTTAGCCCGATTTCGGGATGTATGATTTTCCATGAATTCAGCTTCAAGCTTAAAAAGTATGTTTAAAAACAATGTCTTGCATAGAATATCTTTCGCATCCATGTCTGAGAGACAACTACAAAAGAGGAGTCAAAAATGATCACAAGACAAGCTGAGATAGAAGGTCAGTTGATCCGCCTGACCGACCAAATGGCGAATCTAGCGCTGCACCCGCTAACGCGGGCATCCGCCGAAAACCTGCGCCACCTTGCAACAAAGGTGGTGAGCCTGACCGCCACCGAAAGTGTGGATGGCTTGCTCAGCCCCCAGCCCGGTCAGGGCAGTTAGGGGGCACGGTAAGGCCCGCGTTAGCGGGCACGCGTGAGCACCACTTCGAAGCGTCGAAAAGGAGTCGACCGATGAAATAATGACCATAACCAGAGGTAAACAAATAAATGGCAGAAAATACGGCAAAGAAAGAACCCACATTCGCGTGGGGTGATCTGGACGAACAGTTTGACGACCCGAAAAATTATGAGCTGGAATCGGTTTTCGACTCATTGGTCGCACGACAGGCCGATGAATACGGCCCCCTCTTGGAACCGTGCGCGGAAGCGCAAGAGCTACTGGACCAGTGGCAGATTGATGACGAATACGACTACCTGCCAGATTGGCGGGCGGCGGTTGCACGGCGCGCGCCAAAGGTGGCTGGTGCCACCTTGAACGACTCCTTTATTCGCGGCACGGAAACCGCTGGCCTCGCTGATTTTCTCGCCCGGAACGCGACTTTCCTTTTGGGGGAAATGTGGGGTGCACGCGACCGGCGCAACACGCAGGACGGCGACTGGAAGAGTGTAACGCTGACATGGGGGCAGTGGATTGGTGGTCAGGCGGGAGGCAGTAACGCTCCCGCATGGGGCTTCTCACGTCATCCGGTGGGCAAGGACAAGGCCGGGGCCTCTATCGTGCTGGGGTCATCTATCGGTGGCGCGCGCAAGGCCAAGGCCATGTCAGAAATGTATGCCATGGGGCTGGACGTCGACTCCGGTGCCAAGCTGGATGATGTTATCACCACCATCGAAGAGCTTGGCCTTTTGTGTTTTGTCTATACGTCGTTTAATCACGGCAAGCGCGGCATTGAATTGAAGCGCGACGATGTGTTGAGAAAGCTGCACATCACCCGTGATCCCGAAGAGCATGAGATACGCCATTTTTTGCGTGAGCACGACAAGAACCGATATGAAGAGACCTTCATTGCGGGATGCACGATCAAGGAACAGAAGAGCCAAACGACAGAGGGGGTGAAGATCGTTCTCGACACGCCGCCGCTTGAAAAGTTTCGCCTGATTTTCCCCCTTGCAGAACCGGTCAAGCTGATTGATCTGGCAGACACCCAGCAGGCCGCGCTTGACCTCTGGGAAGACAAGATCACGGGTCTTGCCCGCAATACGCTGGGCGTACATTTTGATACGTCCTGTACCGACCCTTCCCGCCTATTCTACACGGCGCGCCATAAGAAGGGCGCGGATGACTGGTATTGTGCGATTGTGCAGGGTGATCCCCTGTCCTTCGATGACATCACGCCACTCAAGAAGAGTTCCTATACCTCCAAGCGGGAATCAAATGCCTTCACCATGGCAGGGGGAGAAGAGGATGACCGTCCTCCGATGGCAATTGCCCCGTCGGGTAAAAGCCTGAACGACTGGCACACACGCTACAAGGGCCGCTTCATGGTAGCGGACCTATTGGAGACTCTGTGTTCGGACAAGGTCCGGGTCGCGGGTGGTGAGGCTCAGGGGCACGTACACACCGAATGCCCCTTTGAACATGAACACACGTCTGAGGGTGGCACCGCCACCATGGCGATTAACTGTTGCGACAGCCAGAACGAATATTGGACATGGTTTTGTCACCACGATTCCTGTCAAGGGCGGCATAAACTGCAGTTTCTGGAAGAGGCCTTGCGGGCGGGGTGGTTTGACGAAAGCGAACTGACCAATCTGGATTCCGGGTTCCTATTGGAAGTTGGGGGCGGCGAACCGGACCCTTTTGAATCCGAAGAGGTGAAGAAGGAACGAGGTGCGAGTTTCGAAGAGCGCGCGGGGCAATTCGAATACACCGCTAACGCGGTCGACGTCGCGGCCTTCATTACGGAGGCGCACGCCGCCGGGATTGAAGACGCCGCCATTCGTGAGCGCATCAACAAGAGCATCGTGAAGGCCACGGCACTGGGACTGCCCACGGTTCGGGACATGTGGGAAAAGTGCGACCGCACCGCCACCGCCGAACGGCGCAAGGTCATTGCCGAAAAGCGGCGCAAGAGTGCCCCTGCACCCTTCATTGAACTGGAGAAGGCCACGGCCCACACCGTCGAGAAGGCGGCGGAAAACGCGGCGTGGTTGCCGCCTTTCATGACCTACAAGAACGGATGGTTCTACGCCCGAGACTTCGACAAGCCCGACAGCGCCCCCCGCCGTATTTGTCGCGCTTTTGAGGTTCCTTACGTGGCCTTCGGTGAGACAGAAGAAGGCCGAACAAATGAAATAACCATTCGGTATCGCCACCGTTCGGCGCAGCGCGGCATCGTGGAATCGACCTATCGTATCGGTGATACATACCGCGAGTCTGGGTCCTTCGTGTCCCGGCTGGTAGACGAAGGATTCGAAGTGGACCCGCTGGCCAAGACGGAAATCGTGGTATCGCTTTTGCGGTCTGTAAACACCGATAACGAGGCCGTTCTAGTGGAAAAGAGCGGCTGGCATGGGGATACGTATGTGTCACCGGCGGGCGTGGTGGTGAATGGAGGCGTCCACCATAGTTGTGGACCTACCCGGTACATCCTAAATCCCAAGGCCCGCGTTAGCGGGAAGACACGGGGGACGCTTGAACAGAACCACATGTACGCCACCACTGCCCTATGCGGAGTCAACGGCAAGCTGTTCCTGCCCGCCTATCTGACGGGGCTGACAGGGTGTCTGGTGGACTTCATCGAAAACGACGTCTCGCCCGTTATCACATTGGAGGGCGACTCCACCAAGGGCAAGACGTCCGCTGCTAAGGCAGGGGTCTCGCACTTTGGCCCCCCTGACAATACCGGTCTGTTCACCAAGGCAGACCAGACCGCGACGGCAACGGAGATATATGCAGAGCGGGCAAACGGGGCGGGCTTGGCCCTTGACGAAGGCGGGGCGGCAAAGCTCGACGCCCGAGACGAACAGCGCCTTGTCCTGCAGCTTGGGGACGGTTCCGGGCGCGGGCGCGGCACGCAGGATATGAGCGTTCGCCGTACAAAGACATGGCGCTCATGCTTCGTTAAGTCCGCTGAGCAAGGCTTTCTGAACAGGCTATCCGCAGAGGGTCACGACCCCCTTACGGGGGCGGTGGCGCGCATCTTTTCCGTCAATTATGATGGCGCGGCTGATCTGGCATCTGACAGCGACGAACTTGCCGCAATCCGGGCGCTGTCCGGGGATGACAGCGACAAGGCGACTTACGGTATCACGGGACCGATATTTGCCCAGAAGCTGGCAGAGATTGGACGGGAAGAGGTCCGGGGCCGCGTTAGCGGCGTCATGGATGAATGGGCCGATCTGGCAACCGGTGCCGCGCGGCGTGTCGTGCGTCTCGCCTCTATCTTCACGGTGACAGGCGAGATCGCGCAGGAAGCCGGTATTTTTGGCAAGGAAGTACCAGTCCGGGCTAACATGCGCGCGCTTTTGGAAGAGACGATAGAGGCGCGCATGGGGCATCTGGATACGGACCGCCAGCAGGTTGACACCCTGCGCCGTGCAATCCTGCGCGGGCTGCAGACCGGGGACGTGGTATCCATGCATGAGCCGCCCGAATTCAACCGTCGCGAGATTCTGGGATACCACGGGCACCTTACAGATAACGGGCGACTGAAGACTCCACCCGGTATCAACGTCCCTGCCGAAACAGAAATTCGCGACCGCGTCTATATCCTGCCATTAGACCGGTTGAGCAAGCTAGGCATCAAGACCAGCCACAAGGCCCTCGCAAAGCGTGTTCAGGACGAAGGGGGGCTTATACCCCGAATGCGGGGGGGCCGCGAACAGTGGTTCCATGAATATGTCCCCGGCGAAGGGGGCGGTATCAAGAATATCCGGGTTACCGGCGCGTTTGTGCATGGGGACGAAGAAGAATGACTCGGTCTGGGGCGCGTTAGCGCCCCTTTTGTCTATTTTTTGAGGGGATAGACAAATAAAAAGACAAATGTAAATCGTTTAAATTCAATTACTTATGGAGCTTTTTGTCCATTTGACGATTTGTCCATCTGGATTCGATATGAGACCCCCAGACAGGAAACTACATACCGAAGGGCAATAGCCCCCGCCCTTATATGTAGAGCGAAGGGGTGCCCCTGTATATATATGGACAAATAGTACAAATAGACAAATAGATACAAACGGACCATAAAAACAAGGGGTTTTCAATTGTCCAAACGTTTGTCCATCTGTTGTCCGTCGCGGTAAAAGTGGCCAAATAAACCCGTCACGCCTTCGTAAGCTGTGACGGGCGATAGCGATATTCCCGCGCGGCCTTTGGCATCCCAACAAATCACCCGATCCAGATTACCAGAAGGGGCGGGCCGAAGATCGCCGCCGTGACCATCTGCCCCTTTCGGATATCATGGCTATCTATTCAATCCGCCTCACCCAGCGCCGCCTGATACGTCTGGACAGCTTGGGCAAACGCAAGCGCGTCGTCCTTGTAAACTGCGAACTAATCACATAGGATGACAGCATCCGGGGCAGTCCAAATTCACGTCATTGAGGGCCAGTTTGACTTGCTCCATGATGGCTTCCCGTCCTTCCCCTCTGAATGCCCCGTCCTTCCATTTTTGGGTGACATATGCGTAGGCCAGCTTTTCTGCGTCGTCGTCATCGGCCCACACATCATAGTTCCCACAAATATCGCAGGGTGTAACCGCCCCCGCGTCCTTGATGCATTCGTCAATGATTAGTCGAGTCTCGCTGTTCATTTACACCTCCAACTGGTTTCTAACACGAAGTGGAACTTACCCTATCGGGGCACAACCTGCGCGGCCTGTCTACAATCTAGTACCAGAAGCGTGAGACCATTTTCTTGACAAACATGGTCTGCGTGTGTAGGAAAGTGGAAGGCGTTCGGCTGCGTTGCTTCCGACGTCATGTGCGCCCATGCTGGCCGTGTATACCAACGGTAAGGCACAACTATAATCATCAAAAGGCCCGACCATTCGGTTGGGTCTTTTGTGTTCAAGGAACTTTTGCTTTAGTAAACAGAGCCTTTCTGGCAAAGTAACTAATCTTGTTGCGTTTTTCATGGCCTTGAATATTTCCCGTCTTAGGGTATGCGCTTAATACTGAAAGAACTACTCCGGGAAATAAATAGTCGAAGCAGAAAAATACTGCCCAGCTTTCACCGGCGTACGGTTCAATCAGAATCAAGTTTGCGCTCTTATTGAAATCGTGTGAAATTGACACTGTATGGTCGATGGCAACCGCATCTTTGACGACAGAAGGAAGCACTTTAGATACTTCATAGCGCTTAGGGCAGAAAGTGCGCCATGTTCCGCCGTGGTCTTGAAGGTCGCGCCTTCTTCCAAACGTCGCACGTTCAGAGAAAACGTGGGTTGAAAAGTTAACCACAACGCGTAAATCACCACCATCAACACCGCGTCCGGGCATGTCTACCCGAAATGCGTCTAGGTGCGAAAGCGGTGTTTGCGCTTCATCAATAATTAGAGGGTTATGTGAAAATGGTATGGGCACATCCTCGCCTATTCCACAAAGCACCAGACAAGGCAAATAATATGCTAGCTGGCATCCCCCTTGGCACCTGAAAACGCCCTGCAGCCGCCATGCGCGCCCCGAAACGCAACATCTCAAATACTGTATACCATGGTATACAATGGTATACCGAAGCCGTCGAAACGCACTGTTTCCAAAATAAAGCATTGATTTGACTCGCTTTTTATGCCGCCTCACTGCTATAAAACATTTAAAGAATCGCAACGAACGTAGGATGGATTTAAAATGGCCCAAAATGGCTGCATCGAAGGACCCTTTATCGCCTATTACCGCGTGTCCACATCCGGGCAGGAAAAGAGTGGAAACGGCCTTGCGGCGCAGCGCCGGGATATAGACCTCTTCCTGTCCGCATACGCGTGTCAGGGGGCCTCTGTGATCGCTGAATATACCGATATTGCCAGCGGCAAGTATGACGATCCTAGACGCCGTCCGGGCCTGTCTGAGGCCCTTGCACATTGCCGTAAAACGGGGGCTGTTCTTCTGGTATCAAAAATCGACAGGCTATCTAGAAAGCTCCTGCATATCGCACAGCTTTTAGACGATAAAACCGTTAAATTTCAGGTAGTTAGCATGCCTCACGCGGATAACTTCCAGCTACATATCTACGCGTCTCTTGCCGAACAGGAACGCGAGTTTATCAGCCTCAGAACCAAGGCCGCACTAGCCTCAGTAAAGGCCAAGGGAAAGGCCCTTGGTGGGGACCGTGGCGGTGCCGCTAACGCGGCCCTTGCCAATCGTCGTATCGCAGATCACCATGCCCAGAACATCGCCCAGATTGCCCAGCCCATGCGCCGAAACAACGCGACATATCAACAGATCGCAGACGCCCTGACCCGTGCCCGTGTTGAGACTCCGCGCGGTAAAAAGGTCTGGCACGCGCAGACCGTAAAGAACGCTCTGGCACGTATAGAGGCCCAGAGCGTGCCCACGCCAGAGCATTGAAACGGCTGGGGAAATGGGTGGAAAACAGCCCGATATTGCCCCCGGAATGGTCAGGAACCTTCGGAATCGCCATATTGGGACATAATCGGGGGCGGGTACTGGGTGTGGTGGTGTTGCCCGCGTTAGCGGGCCTTACTCGACACCCGCAAAACACCCTTTTATATAATGAAATCAATTACTTAGAGGGGACCCGAATGGGGGGTATCCACATACCCCAAACCCGGCGCAGATGCCACAAGCACCTATGCAACCTAATTGTTGCTATCTAGTTGCAATCCAGCCCGTTTTCGCCCGTTTTGGTTGCATTTTCACAATCTTACGCCGGGTGTAAGATTTGATCGAAAGGGACCGCCTCAGGGCGTCATCTTCTTCGAAGGGACCCCGCCCCAGATCGAAGACCCCTCTTTTGATTCACATATGTCCCTGAAAAATTTTCAATATTTTGCCAAATATAGTTGCACGACCTGAGGCCCTTTAGGCCCGACCGTTCGGCCCTCAGGCCCTCTAGGTCGGTCTGACCGTTCTTACTTTGTTCTTTGGTCAATCGCCCGGACCGTGGTAAAATGGCCTCACTCCAGCAGCGCGCGGTTTTGTTCTTTCCCGCGCCACCTCGCGGGGGACGCGGCGCGATTTGCCTGCCACTGGTCCCGCCCGTCCCCCGCCCCTTTTCACGCAGGCAAGAATAGGAGGCCAACTTGGCCGAAACACATGAACTACGCCTAAAAATCGACGCAGCAGCAGCCCGCCGGGGTGCGACCGAATTTAAGGGCGCGATTGAGTCCGTCCGAAAGGCCGTCCGGGACCTAGAACGGGACAGTGCCGGGGCCTTCACCAATCTGCGCCGCGTTGACACCAGCGGCATGCAGGCCGTCACCAGAGAGACGCAAAACGCCGCCCGCGCGCAATCCACCTTGACCGCCGCCACCAATCAAACCGCCGAAAATATCAGGAAGCTGGCCCTCACCAGCGCTAACGCGCTCAGGGTATCCACAGATCAGGCCAGCCGCCTCAGAGATCGACTCTTGTCCGTTGGCGATACCGCCGGTCTTGCCCAACTTGAAGCGGGACTCAACCGCCTGCGCACCAGTCTTGTTAATGCCACCTCTGGACTCGACGTCAGAGAGGCCCGCGCCGGATACGCCGATTTGGCAAGCGAGCTAAACCGCACCGCACGTGAATCCGAAAGACTCCGGGCTGAGACGATTCAAGTTGCGAACGCGCAGGAACAGGCCACCAGAGAGGCGGAACAACGCACCGCAGCCCTAAACCGCCTGCGCGCCGCCCATGATCCGCTTTTTGCGAATAGTCAGAGGTATGAAAACGCCCTCAGAGAGATTCAGACGCTTGAAAGCGCGGGTGCCCTGAGCGCCGGACGCGCTGCAATGGCGCGAGAACAGGCCAGCCAATCATTGTTGGCGGCGTCAGCCGCCAATACCGGTTACGCCCGAACGGCGCAGGCTTCCACCTTCCATACCGCCAATATGGCGGCGCAATTCAATGACATAGGTGTAATGTTGGCCTCTGGCCAATCGCCCCTAATCTTGGCCGTGCAACAGGGCACCCAGATATCTCAGGTCCTGAATCAAATGGGGTCCCGCGCCTCTATTCTGTCCACCCTTCGCGCGGGTTTTGCCTCTATGGTATCGCCCGTCTCACTTCTGACCATCGGGGTAATCGCCGGGGGTGCAGCGCTGATTCAGTGGGCGGCGGGCGCTCTTGGGGCCTCAGAAGAGACGCAGAGCTTTAGTGACGCCCTGTCCGCCGCTGACTCCGCTATTAGCACCCTGCGCAGCGCTACAGACGCGCTTTCCGGTGGTAACCTAGAGCGCCTCAGAGATCAGTATGGGCGCGTGAATATGGAACTGGACGCGCACCTAGAGCGATTGCGCAAGGTTGCCGAACTAGAGGCGGGCACGGCAAATTCGGCGCTGATCGACTCGATCCGGGGTGAGCTGACTTCAGACGGCAATATCTTCACAAACGATGTGGACGCCGTCCGAAGAGCCTTTGAAACGACGAACGATCAGGCCCGGACCCTCTTGGCCCTGATGCAGGACGTCAAGAGCGCCCGGACCTTTGAAGAACAAGCGGACGCCGTGACCCGCCTTAGACAAGCGGTGGAATCCACTACCGGGGGTCTCGACAAGGCCGAAGGGTCCGCCGCCGGAGTCCTATCCCAATTGGTCCGCAGCGAAGATGCAGCCCTGCGTCTATTGGCGGCGCAGAATGGCACGACCAGTGCGACGGACAACGCCGCCGCCGCCGCGTCAAATTTGGCGGGGCAGGTAGGCACCGCCGCAAATGAGGCCGCGCGCCTTTTGGCAAATTTGGGGTCTGCCCCCGCCGCCTTGTCCGCCATTGGGAAGAGCGTTCAAGAACAAATCGGCGAAATACAGGCCCAGAACAAGTCATTGAATCTGCAGATTTCGCAGGGGCTAAACGCCGCCACGGCAAACCGCCGAGTCCAGTTGGACCAAGTAATCAGCGATGCCATAAAGCGCGGCGAACCGCTTGGGGCGGATCAGATCGCCCCGCGCCTTGAAGAGATCGCAGCCCTAGAAAAGGCGGCAAAGACGCAGGAATCATTGAGAAAGACATTGGCAGAGGCCAACCGCCCCGTTTCTACCGGCGGCGGGGGTGGTCGCGGTGGGTCCCGGACATCTGACCTGACAGAGGAACAGAAGGCAATCGAAGAGACGACCCAGACCATGCGGGAACGGTTGACAAGTCTGCAGGCTGAAAATGTCGCCATTGGTCTGGTCACCAGCGGGCAGTTTGAAACGTCAGAAGCGGCGCGGTTGATGGCTCAGGCCATGATGGAAGGCGGCGGGGCCGTCGACGCCCAAACAGAAGCGATGATCCGGCAAATTGACGTCGCTCAAAAGTTGAACAATGAACTGACCGCCGCCGCCGGTCAGGGTGCGAAGGCATGGCTCGACGCGGTCCCCTCATATCAGGAAGCGGGCAGGATCATTGAAGAGGAAGTGCTAGATTCAATTTCCGCCGAAATCGCAAATTTGGCAAAGACGGGCGCACTAAATTTTTCTCGCCTTGCGGACTCGATCTTGAACACAATGATTGATCTTGCCGCCCAACTTGCCACCAAGGAACTTGCTGGCCTGTTCGGAATAGGTGGGGCCAAAGGTGCCCCCGGCGGCGGCGAAGGGTCCTTCCTTGCCGGTCTGTTTGGCGGCGGGGAAGGCGGGTTCCTTGCCGGTCTTTTCGGCGCAGGATCAGAGGGCGGATATGCGGGCAGTTTGCCGGGGCGCGCCGTCGCACCGATAAGCGCATTCCGACATGCGCCGCACTTTTCAGAAGGCACGGCGAACACCAGCGGTATCCCCGCAATTCTTCATGACAATGAAGCCGTCATACCTCTGTCAAAGGGGCGCAAGGTGCCCGTCGAAGTAAACGGCGGCGGCGCAAACGGCGGCGCGGCGCAGATGCTCAACTATAGCCCCACGTATAATATCCAGACCCCGGACGCAGACAGTTTCCGCCGGTCCCAAAATCAAACTGCGGCGGATGGATTGAGCGCCGCCCAACGCGCGCTCAGAAAGAACGGGTGATATCATGAGCCGACTCGGAATCCACGCCGCCAAGATCGAAACTATCCGCGAACAACGCGGGCTAACGCCCGCCGGTTTTAGGACGGACGGGACGGACCCCGAAGCCGCCACCAAAGAGGCCATGCTTCAAGAAATGTATCACCGGGATAACGCGCGCCTACCCGCTGGCCTAGGTGGCAACAACCCGCCCCCTGACTCTGTGTCTAGCCCCGACGAGTCCGAAGACTAGGCCCCCTAACGGGGGCGAATCAAGTTACCTGCCTGCTATACATTTTCGGCTTGCCTGCTATACATTGCAAAAATCGCTCCCCTAAATTCTCTTTATTTTTCAACACTTAAAGGGTTGTGGGGGATGGTGGGTGATGAGAGACTCGAACTCCCGACATCTTCGGTGTAAACGAAGCGCTCTACCAACTGAGCTAATCACCCGTGGGCTGCGTGATAGCCAAGCGGCGGGGCCAACGCAAGGGGTTTGAATGCGGCGGGCGCAGGCTTTTGTGCCGGCCCGCCGCGTAGGGCGTGGCGCCTAGACCCGTGCGGGGGTCTTGGCAAGCAGGGTGTAGATCCCGCCGCCCAAGACTGCGCCGATCACCCAGTTATAGCCCGAAAGAAAACCGAACCACGGCACCCAGACGGTTGCCACAGAAAAGACCGCCGCGAGGCCAAAGGCCATCACCGCCGTGCGGTTCCAGCCGTCCTGATAGTGATAGCGCCCGCCTTGCATGTCATAGAGATCGTCAAGGTCAAGATGGCCTTTGCGGTGAACATAGTAATCCACGATCATGATACCAAAGATCGGGGCCAGCGTTGCACCCAGCGTGTTGACGAAGCCGCCGATGCCGAATTCGCTGATGAAACTTGTCCAGAGCCCGCCGATGATAAGCGCGAAGGCCGACGTAATCAGCCCCGCCTGTCGAAAGCTGATCTTGCCGGGGGCGAGATTGGCGATGCCGTTTACAGCCGGGATGAAATTGGCAACAAGGTTGATGCCAACGGTGGCGGCAAAAAAGGTGATCGCGGCGATGATGCCCAAGAGCACCGAGTCTGTGCGCTCGACAATCTCGCTCGGGTTGGTGATTTCCTCGCCAAAGACCACCGCCGCCCCTGCCGTGGTCAACAGCGCCAGCGCCGAGAAGAGGATCATGTTGAATGGCAATCCGGTGAGATTGCCCAAGAGCATGGTGGGTCGGTCCTTGGCGTAGCGGGAAAAGTCGCTGAAGTTGATCATCACGGCTGCGAAATAGGCCACCATGGTGCCGACGATGGCGACAAAGCCGTTGAATTCACTGGCAAAGCTCGCGTCCGGATTGGCAAAGATCGTGCCTGCGGCAGACAGAAGCTGCCCGTCAGAGCGTTGCCAGAGCACGATGACAAGGCCGATCATCACAAGATACACGAAGGGGCCCGCGATGTTGAGAAAGGTCTCGACCCAGTTCATGCCGCGCCAGAAGATCACGATGTGAAAGGCCCAGACGATGAAGAACGAGAGCCAGTCGATGCCGGTGAGACCAAGGATTTCCGCGCCGCCGCTCGCGCCGGTGATCGAGCGGATCAGAAGGGCCACCGCCGTCGAGGCGAAGTAAACCTGCACGCCGTACCAGAACACCGCCACGGTCGCGCGCAGGATCGCGGGCAGTTTCGCGCCGCTGGTGCCAAGGCTGGCGCGGGCCAGCACCGGGTAGGGGATGCCGTATTTCTCGCCCGCAGCCCCTGAGAGGTTGACCATCCACATGGTAAAGAGCCCCGCCGCGATGAGGGCGGCAAAGGCAGTCCAGCCGCTGACCCCATACGAGATGAAAAGCGACGCCACGAGCGAATAGCCAAAGAGCGACTGCACGTCATTCGCCCAGACGTTGAAGATGGCGAACCAGCCCCATGTCTTCTCATTCGCGCCAACCGGATTGAGAGTGTTTCCCTCTGGGTCCATCGTGTTGCCTGTGGGCACATGCCCATCTATGCTTGTCATTCCGTCCTCCCTGACCGATCGCATTCTGGATTTTCTCTGCCGTTTCATCTGGCCCGAAATACCTCGGGGGTCCGGGGGCAGCGCCCCCGTATCACAACGGCATATGCCGGTTCACATCCTTGTAGAGCAGATAGCGAAACGGCCCCGGACCGCCCGCGTAACAGGCCTGCGGGCAAAAGGCGCGCAGCCACATGAAATCACCCGCCTCGACCTCGACCCAATCCTGATTGAGGCGGTAGACCGCCTTGCCCTCCAGCACATAAAGCCCGTGTTCCATCACATGCGTTTCGGCAAAGGGGATCACTGCGCCGGGCTGAAAGGTGACGACGGTGATATGCATGTCATGACGCAGGTCGGCGGGGTCCATGAAACGGGTCGTGGCCCAGCCGCCATCGGTGTCGGGCATCGGCACTGGCGCGATGTCGTTTTCATTGACGACCATCACCGGCGGATGGTCGAGACCGGACACCGCTTGATAGGCCTTGCGCAGCCAGTGGAACTTGGCCGGCCTGTCGGCCGTGTTGCGCAGCGTCCACGGGGTGCCCGGCGGGATATAGGCAAAGCCGCCCTCGGTCATCTCATGCGCCTGCCCGTCCAATGTCAGGCGCAGCGCGCCTTCGACCACGAAAAGCGCGGCCTCGACCCCCTGTTCGGTTTCGGGCTGATCCGAGCCACCGCCCGGCTGCACCTCGGCGATATATTGCGAGAAGGTCTCGGCAAAGCCTGAGAGGGGCCGCGCCAGAACCCAAAAGCGCGCCTTGTCCCAGAAGGGCAGATAGCTGGTGACGATATCGCTCATGGTGCCGCGCGGGATCACGGCATAGGCCTCGGTAAAGACGGCGCGCCCGGTCAGAAGCTGGGTTTGCGGCGGCAGGCCGCCTTGGGGGGTGTAATAGCTGCGCTTGGTCATGGCTGTGGTCCTTCCACGGTCAGAGGCTGGTCAAAGTGATATTCTTCGAGATTGTCACCGGGGCCGATCCGGTCGATCACCGCATAGCGCCCGGCCCGCCCGATGGGGGCCAGCACGCCGTGCCAGACATTGCGCAGGAGATTGATCCCCTGCCCCGGCTGGCTGAGAAAGGCGCACGGGGTGGTGGGGCGGCCATGGGTATCCTCGGCCACGCAGATCAGCATTGGCACGTTGTCGAGCGGGATGAACGCCTGAGAGCCCAGAGGGTGCCGTTCCATCAGGTCGAGCGCATAGGGCAGGTGCCGGGCCTCGGCATCAAAAAGGCTGATACCGGCGCGCCCGTCGAGAAATTCAAGCCGCGCACGATCGTGAAACCGCCCACAGAGGCCCGCATTGATCATCCGGTCGGGGGTGCCCGCCACCTCAAGAACATCACCGTAGGGGGCGAAGGCGGCGGCGGTCAGCGGTTGGGCCATGAGGCCTGCGCCGGTCATGGCAAGAGCGCCTGCAAGCGGGGTAAAGTCTGCGCCTCAAGCGCGGCACAGGTCAGGTCGCCGCGCTCGGACGGGGTGGCCTGTCGGAGTATCCGGCTAAAGGCGTTGAGCAGACCCACCGCGCTGTCATGGGCGGGGCCAAGCTCTATCTGCCATGCGCGGTCCGCGATCCACGGGGCGGGCAGCAGCGGAGCGAATACTTGGGCAAACCGCGCTTGGTCCATCTGGCTGGGGCGCTCAAAGCGGCGGTGCGGATGGGTTTTCGCCCAATGTTCGGCAATGTCGATCCGGCGCGGGCACCAGACGCTCTCGTGGCGCTGCACATGGTCAATAAAGCGGCGCAGGCCCGCTATTTTGCCGGGGCGACCAATCAGGCGGCAATGCAGGCCCACGGTCATCATCCGGGGGGCACCCGCCTGCCCTTCGGCATAGAGCGTGTCAAAAGTATCGGTCAGGTAGGATTCAAAGTCACGGCCCGTGACCCATCCGGGCGAAGCGGCAAAGCGCATGTCGTTGCATTCAAGCGTATAGGGGATCATCAGCTGATCGCGGCTGCCGAATTCCATCCAATGCGGCAGGTCATCGTCATAGCAATCCGAGATGTAATCAAAGCCGCCCTCTTCGGCGACAAGGCGCACGGTGTTGACGCTGCATCGGCCTGTATACCAGCCGCGTGGGCGGGTGCCTGTCACCTCTGTATGCAGGCGCACCGCCTCGGCGATGGCGGCACGTTCCTCGGCCTCGGGCATGTCTTTGTGATCGACCCATTTAAGACCATGGCTGGCGATTTCCCAGCCGGCCTCTTGCATGGCGGCGACCTGTTCGGGGCTGCGCGCAAGGGCTGAGGCGACGCCGTAAATGGTCAGCGGAACGCCCATCCCAGTAAAGAGGCGCTGCAGCCGCCAGAACCCCGCGCGCGCGCCATAGTCATAGATCGATTCCATATTCCAATGGCGCTGACCGGGCCAGGGCGTGGCCCCCGGGATATCTGACAGAAACGCCTCTGACGCGGCATCGCCATGCAGCAGGCAGTTTTCACCGCCCTCTTCGTAGTTGAGCACGAATTGCACCGCGATCCGCGCCCCACCGGGCCAGTGCGGATCGGGGGCGTTTGGGCCGTAGCCACGCAAATTTCTGGGATAGCGGATCATGTCATCACCTCCGGGGGTCGTGTCTTGGGGGAAACGAAAGGACAGGGGGCGATTGGCCCCCTGCCTTTTGTCAGACTGCGCCTCAGCGGTCGAGAAACCGCTGTGCGGCGGGCAGGTGCCGCATCAGCAGGTAATAGGTGACACCCGCCGGGATCAAGCTGGCATACCATGACACCGCCGAAAAGGTCAGCGCCGCGACCACACCCACCGCCATGGCGATCAGTGCTGCTGGGTTATAGCCCGCATAATCGCCGCTCTCGTCATAGAGTTTCTCGAGATCGAGCGTCTGACGCCGCAGCACGTAGTAATCCACCACCAAAATCGCAAAGATTGGCCCCAAGAACGCGCTGTAGGTCTGGATAAAGAGATTGAGACCCGCGGCGGATTCGTTCTTGACCAATTCCCACGGGAAGGTGGCGAAGGCCAAGAGACCGACGACCACGGCAGCGGTCTTGTAGTTGAGTTTGAACACATCCATCAGCGCATAGGCGGGCGGCACGACATTGTTGAGAATATTGGTGGTGACCTGCGCAAAGGCGATGAAAAGCAGGGTAACGACGAGCAAGAGCTTGTTATCCACCGCGTTCGAGAAGACGCGGATGGGATCAACCTCGCCTGTCGCGCTGGAGACCATGAGACCGATGAGGCCCATGAAGAGCGTCGCGGGCAGAATGGAATTGGCATAGATCACCACTTGGCGCACGCGCCCGACATCCTGCCGCAATTCGCGGCTATAGTCCGAGACATTGAGCATCATCGTGGCATAGATGCCCAGAAAGAGCATGGTGGCCCCCCAGAACGGCGCGCCCCATGTGCCCTCGACATTGATGAGGTTGGTGCTGATTTCTTCGCCATATTTGCCGATGACAGAGGTGAACATGTAAATCAGCGCGCCGATGATGAAGACCGAGCCGATATTCTCAAGCCATTTGATGCCGTGAAAGCCCAGAACCGAGAGCAGAATTTGCAGGAATTGGAAGCCGATGAAGAAGACGACGATGTTGGAATAGCCAAAAAGAGTTTCGCTCACCAGATTGAGCGCGCCCGCACCGATCCAGCTTTGAAAGCCGAACCAGACGAGGGCCGGGACAGAGCGCACCAGCGCCGGGATGCGTGCGCCGGAAAAACCGAAGGCCGAGCGCAATTGCACCATCATCGGGATGCCGTATTTGTGCCCCGCCGCCCCGTTGATCATCAGCGCAAAGCCGATCACCGTGCAGCCGATGGCGATGGCCAGAAACACCTGTAGCAGATTGAGCGTGCCCACGAGGCCCGAGCCGATGGTAAAGGTGCCAATCGACACACAGCCACCGAGCCAGGCAAAAAGATAGGACCACGGGTCCATGATCCGCGTTTTCTGGGGGGCCAGCGATTCCTCGCCCAGACCCTTGTGTTCGATCACCTCGGGCATTTGCCCGTCATGCGGCAAAACACCCCCGTTTGTATCTGAAATTGTCATGACTCTCCTCCCTGAGATGCATTATTTCGGGTTTGGTGGCGCGTAGGCGCCGATCTTGCTGGTCTTGATGCCGGCCCCAACCAAGGCTTCGGCAAATTTCGTGGCGACGGTCACACCGTCGATCACGGGAATTCCGGTTTCTTCTGTCAGCCATGCGGCAAGATCCGCCATGCCGGCACAGCCCAGAACCACGGCCTCGCAACGATCCTCCTCGATCGCCCTGAGGATTTCGGCGCGCACCAGAAGGCGGGCGTTTGATCCGGGTTCTTCCAGCGCCAGCACCGGGATCGCCGCCGAGCGCACGCGGCGGCATTGGTGATCAAGCCCGTAGCGGCGCACCATTTCCTCGATAATGGGGACGGAGCGCGGCAGGGTCGTGACCACGCTGAAGGAGGTGGCCACCATGCTGGCCGCCTTGACCGCCGCCTCGCAGATGCCAATCACCGGGCCGCTGGCAATCTCGCGGCACGCGCCGATGCCGGGGTCGTCGAAACAGGCAACCACGATTGCATCGGCCTTTTGCGCCTCGGCCTCGCGGACCTGATCAAGCAGGCGCGGCACCGCCATCGCCTCGTCATAATGGCCCTCGATGCTGGCGGGGGCGCCTATGCCCGAGCGCGCCTCGATCACAACGCCCGGTGCCGTGACCGCCCGCGCGGAGGCCGCGATCTTGTCGGTCATGCTCGTGGTCGAGTTGGGGTTGATGACAAAAATTTTCATGGGCTCCTCCACTTGAGTTGTCATTTCAATAACACAAATTGTTAACAATTTAAACAGACAATTTTTATGGTCGATTCTGATCCTCAAAAATGCCATTTTCCGAGAAACACAGCCGGGAGCCTCAGAATGTCCGAAACGCCGGAAAACGTGCTGGTTGAGCATGTGCTGGATGCCATCTCGGACCAGCGGCTTCGGGCTGGGACCAAGCTGGGCGAACAGGCGCTGAGCGACCTTTTTTCCTGTAATCGCGCGCATGTACGCCGCGCGCTTGCGACGCTTGCGGCCTATCAGGTGGTTGACCTGATCCCCAACCGGGGGGCGTTTGTCTCTACCCCCTCTGAGGACGAGGCGCGGGACGTGTTTCAGGCCCGGCGCGCCATTGAGGCCACGATCATCCGCAATGTCGTCCGCCGTGCGGACGAGGCGGATATAGAGCGCCTGCGCGCGCATTTGGCGACCGAGGATGAGATTCGGCAGCACAATGACCGTCCCAAGGCGATTCGCGCGTCACGGGCGTTTCACATGCTGTTGGCGCGGATCGGGCGCAATTCGGTCTTGGAGCATTACCTTGCGGAACTGACCATGCGCACCTCGTTGATCATCGGGCTGTATGGCTCCAACACCGCGAGCCTTTGTTCGGATGACGAGCATGCGCGCATTGTCCAGAGCATCATAGACCGGGATGAGGCGCGCGCGCAGGACATGGTGGATCATCACCTGCGCCATATCGAAGGGGAGATCGCATTTGGCGACGAGGCCCCGCGTGTCGGGCCGCTGTCGATGATCTTTCCCCCGGATCGCGCGACGGGGTAGAATGTGGGGTCTCTTAGCCTGCGCCAATATCTGTTGCGGCGACCGCAACGGCCTTGACCACGGCGTGCACGTCTTGGCCCACCGCAAGACCCATTGTCGTTGCCGAACGGCGCGTGACGCGCGATAGAATCCGGCCAGCGGCGGTATCAATCGCCACAATGGCACCGGGCCCACCACCGGGGCGGATTTCGTGGATGAGGCCGGGCAGGATATTCAGCGCCGAAAGCCCCTCGGGCCGGGTGTGCGACAGGATCACGTCATGCGCGGCGATGCGGATGCGCAGGCTGGCACCGGGGTTGGCCGCGACACGCGGCAGAAAAAGGGGGATACCCCCCGCCGAAAGCTCGGACAGCCCGTCGTCGTGATGGGCGATGACCCGCGCGCTGAGCACGGCCCCGGCATCGCGGGCACCGGTGGGCAGCACGGCGGGATTACTCAGCACCTCGGCGGCGGGGCCTTGTGCGATGACGCGCCCGGCCTCAAGCGCAACAACGGTTGTTGCCAGACGCGCCACCTCGGAGGCGGAATGGCTGACATAGAGGATGGGCACGCCCGCCGCGTCGCGCAAACGCTCGAAATAGGGCAGGATCTCGGCTTTGCGGGCCTCATCAAGGGCGGCCAACGGCTCATCGGCAAGGATGAGCTGCGGCGCGGACAAAAGCGCGCGGCCAATGGCAACGCGCTGCTTCTCTCCACCTGAGAGGGCACCGGGCCGCCGATCCAGCAGCGCGCCAAGGCCCAAAAGATCGACGACCTGCGCCAGATCGGCGCGCGCGGCCCCCTTGGGGGCGAACCATGCGCCATAACACAGGTTCTGGCGCACGGTGAGATGTGGGAACAGCCGCCCTTCCTGAAAGATATAGCCCAAACGGCGGCCGTGCGGTTTCAGGCGGACACCGGCGGCCGTATCGAGCAGCACCCGGTCGCCAGATACGATCCGGCCCTGATCGGGCATGAGCAACCCCGCCACAGCGTTGACGATGCTGGTCTTGCCAGAGCCGGAGCGGCCAAAAAGCACGGTGACACCCGGTGGTGCCCGAAACTGCGCGTCCAGCGTGAAGGCCCCAAGGCTATGGCGCAGCGCGACATCCAGCATCATTGCCCCCCGACCCGCGCGGCGACACGCCGCGAGAGCCATTCGGACAGGGCCAGTGCTGATGCCGCCAGCGCAATCGACAGTGCCGCCAGCCGGGCCGCCCGCCCCTCGCCCCCCGGCGTTTCCAGGAGAAGGTCGATGGCCAGCGGGATCGTCTGGGTCTGGCCCGGAATATTCGAGACAAAGGTGATGGTCGCGCCGAATTCCCCCATGCCCTTGGCAAAGGTCAGTACGGTCCCCGCGAGAATGCCCGGAATGATCAAGGGAAAGGTCACGGTCAGGAACACCCAAAGGCGCGATGCCCCCAGCGTGGCCGCCGCCTGTTCCAGCCTTGGATCAACCGCCTCGATCGACAGGCGAACGGCGCGCACCATGAAGGGCAAGGCCATGACCCCAGCGGCCAGCGCCGCACCAGTCCATCGGAAGGCAAAGCTCAGACCAAAGGTGCTCTCGAAAAAGGCACCGATAGGGCCGCGCGCGCCAAAGCCCAACAAGAGCAGGTATCCCGTGACCACCGGCGGCATGATGAGCGGCAGATGCACCGCCACGTTCAAGAGGCCCCGGCCCGGAAAGCGGCCGCGCGCAAGGGCGTAGGCCAGAGCGATACCGACCGGAAGATTGATCAGCGTCGCCCAAAAGGCCACCCGCAAAGACAGGCGCACCGCATCCCATTCCGCAGGGCTGAGCCAGTCTGTCATGCGCTAGTGTGCCAGCACGGTAAAGCCCTGCCGCTCGAAGGCAGCGCGCGACTGCGGTCCGCGCAGATAGGCGAGAAACTCTGCCTCGGCGGGCGTGTCGCGGTTGGCAAGATCGGCGACCGGATAGACGATGGGGGGGTGGCTTTCCTCGGGGAAGGTGCCGACGATGGTGACACGATCCTCGGCGGTGGCGTCTGTTGCGTAGACGATGCCATAGGGGGCCTCGCCGGTGGCGACAAAGGCAAGGGCGGCGCGCACATTGTCGGCTTGGGCCACCTGCGGTGCGATGCTCTGCCAGAGGCCCAAGTTTTGCAACGCGGCCTTGCCATAGATGCCTGCAGGCACGGAATCGACCAGCGCCATGGCCAGCCGCCCCTCGCCCAAGAGGGCGGCGAGTTCAAGGTCTGGGCCGATGTCGCGCGGTGCGGCATCCCCATGGGACACCAGCACAAGGCGGTTGCCCAAGAGATCAAAGCGCGCACCCGGCTCGATCAGCCCGTCCGCTTCGATCTGGTCCATCCACTCGGCACTGGCGGATAGGAAAATATCAGCAGGCGCGCCCTGCTGAATCTGGCGGGCGAGGGATGAGGACCCCGCGAGCGCTGTCACAACGTCATGGCCGCTGGCCGCCTCGAACCCCGCCTCAATCTCGGCCAATGCAGTGGTCAGGCTGGCGGCGGCGAAGACAGTAATGGTGTCGGCGCGGGCGGTGGTTGCGAGGATGGGCGCAAGGGCGAGCAGGCAGGCGGTTAACATTGATAGAGATCTTGGCCGGATCATCCCTGCTCCCCTGCGCTGATATGGTTACAAAAACATATCGCAAGGTGGGGGGTCAGAGGCAAGCGTTATTTTCCACCGGGAATATCCCTAAGTAAGGATTGGATCGCGGCTATCCGTGCGGCCCCGGCCTCGGCCATGATGTCCTCAAGTTTGCGATACTGTGCCAACACTTCGACGCCTGTGTCGGTCAGATGGGCACCGCCGCCTTTGGCACCCCCTCGGCTCGAGTCCACAAGCGGTTCGCGAAAGGCTGCGTTCATGGATTCCACCAACATCCAAGCGCGTTTATAGCTCATGGACATGCTGCGCCCGGCGGCGGCGATGGACCCTGTATCGCGAATACGCTCCAACAGATCGGCCTTGCCGGGGCCCAGCATTGCCTCGTCACCAAAGACGATACGAATCCGAAGGCTGGGCGGCTCTGGCTGTGTCATGATGCCGGTATGCCAAATTCTCGTTAGATCTTGCAAGACATATCGAAAACCCTAGCCTCCGTCGATGGAGGCCTGCACCTCAAAGATCGGCAGGGGCCGCGCCATCCGCCATTGGCGGCACGCCAAGGGGCATCGACCAGTCGGCGGGGTCGGTGCAGTCTGCCTCGGGACGCGCCAGAAGGATCTGCGCGTGGAAATGGCCGGTGGTTTCCACGCCATCGGTGTCATGCCCCACGGCCTGCGCATTGGCGATGGCACGGGCCTGTTCCTCGGGGCTTTCAAATCGGCGGTGGATAAAGGGCGGGATCGGCAGGCGTTCAACCACAAGACCGTGGGCACGCAGCACCTCTGTTGCCTCGGGCCGCTCGTTGCCCCGGATGGGCGACGTCATGACCCAAGGCTTGACCGGGCCGCAAGCCGCCAGCATCCGGTCGAGTGCGCGGGGCATAAGCTGGGCCACAGAGCCACATTCGACGATCATGTCACAGCGCGCCAGTTCCCGGCCAAGCCCCTCGGATGGTGCCGCACGTTCCAGATCCTCGACAAAGCCGGATTGAAAAAGGCCGACCGCGCGCCCATAGGCAACCGCGTTGGGCATCACGTCAATGCCGGTGACATGCAACGCGGGTGCAGGACGGCGCAGCCCCGCCAGCCAGCCGCGATCCAAATCAATCACCTCTGCGGAAGACGCGCTGTCGAACACCGGCTGGCGGTAGCGGGCAAACACCTGTTCCAGGCTCAGCTCATGCGCCATGAGTGCGGAAACGATGCCATAGCTGCTGGCGAAATCAACGATCCTTGCCTGCTCAAGACCACGCAGGCGCATCATTTCCGCCAGTCCGGCCCGAAACCCCGCGACCGCGTGATGTTGGTTGCGATAGCCCAGCCGGTCCATCATGCGGAAATAGGCCCGACAATCGGGTTGATCATAGGTGTCGTCAAAGATGGTGACAAAGCCGGAGGTAGGCGTATCAGAGGGGGCGGTCATGGAAATATCCCTTGGGGATCAGGGGGGCACACGGCCCGATGATGCGCAAACTTGCCTCCCGCGCCGTGATTTACAACAGAAATCACGTGAATTTTCACCGTTTCCCACGCAAGCGTGACCCGTGCGCCGTCGTTGAAACAATATTTCGCGGCCATCAGAGGAACGTGACCATCTGTGCGCGGGCGTTGATTGCACCAATCACGGTTACGGCGCAAGGTAAAGTCAGGTTTCGGTATCCCGGTTCAGGAGCGCGCCATGACTAACGCCAGCACACAGATTGTTCCCGATGCCTCCAAGGTCATGATGGGTGCCACGCTCGCTTGGGTGGCGGTGTTGATCTATGCTTCGTCAAATTCTCTCGTCTCGCTGTTGGCCGATATCGGATCACAGAACCTCGTGATGGGGCGCAATGTCATCACCTATTGCAACCTGCTGTTTGTCGGCTCGCTCATGTCGATGGTGCCGATGGTTTTCATGTTCTGGCGCGACTGGACTTTTGAGAACCTGCGGGCGCTGACACGGAAAAACTGGGCGATCCTGACGCTTTCGGCGTTCTTTTCTTCCGCTTTGACACCGGGGCTGTTCTTTTACGCGCTGGAGCATACCACGGTCACGAATGTCGTGTTGATGGGCCGGATCGAACCGCCACTTTTTCTGCTGGCGGCCTGGCTGGTCTTGCGCGAGGAGTTCGAGCCTTGGGCCTTTGTTGCCGGTCTGGTGGCGCTTTGCGGGGCGGCGTTGATGATCCTGATGAACAGTGAGGGCACATCGCTCAACCTTGGCAAGGGCGAGATTGGCGCGCTTCTGGCGACGCTGTCCTATATTGCCTCGACTTTGATTGCGCGCACAGGTCTGCGCGACATTCCTATGGGGATTTTCGCGATCTACCGCACGGCGGTGGGCACGACTGTGTATTTCTTCGTGGCCCTATACCTGTTTGGTCCGAACCATTTTCAGGATGTGTTTGATCCGGTGGTCTGGCAATGGGTTTGGATCTATGCGGTGGTCGTGATCATGGGCGGGCAATTCGCCTGGGCGTTCGGGCTTAAATATGCGCGCTCGGGTGATGTGTCGTTGGCCACGTCATTTTCACCCCTGGCGGCGATTCTGATCGCCATGGTGATGCTGGGCGAAGACCCCGGACCGGGGCTGATCCCCGGCGGCGCAATCATCCTTTTGGCGGTGGGCATCGGCCAGTATGGCCGCCTGCGCCGCCGCCGTCGCGAGGATGACACGATGCGCAAGCAGGCGCAGGAACGCGCGCTGGAACATGAGGGCGCGGTAAACTTCAAAGGGGTCTGAGGACGGGCTCAAAGGCAAACGCCCCGATTGTCACGGGGCGTTTTTTGCATTCTTTCGGCAGGCAAGATCGGCTGTCAGAAATTCCCGACCGAAGGGTGACGGTGCCCGGCAAGCGACCCATAGGCGGGACGCAGGGCATCAGGCAGGGAGGCATAGCTTTGAAAAAGTTCGCGGGCGAGACCGGCAAGCGGCGGGACAGAGACCCCCAACGCACCAAGCGCGGCTTGCTTGAGCGCCAGCCCATCCGCCACCTCCGGCAGCATATCGGGTGCAAAGCCGGTGATCTCGCGTCCGGCGTCATGGACTGGTATCAACCAGACAGCGCCGGGCAGGTTATCATGGTTCGCCTCGAAGAGTGCGACCGCCTCTGACAGGGCCGATCCCCCGCCTGCGCGCGGATAGGGGGCCAACACACACAGCCCGGTGGCATTGGCATGAACAGAGAATGCAGATCTGTCGTCAAGCGGCAGCACCCGGACGGTGGGATAGGCCCCGAGCAGCTCGTGCAGCACGCGCGACCCAAGAGCGTTCATATCCTCAAGATAGACCGTGACGCGCACCCCCGCCGCAAGCCGGTGGCCAATGGTCCCCAGCGCATGATGGATCACCTGCGCGCCGTCCTGCGCCAGAACAACCATCTCGCGGGTCAGCATCCGGGGCTGACGGCTGAGGAAAAAGGCAAAGATCTGCTCAGCCATGCCATTGTAATGCGTGACATCACGGGTGTCGTGGACGATGCGGCCAATATCCACCTCGGCCACGTCATACCCCGCCGCATGCACCCGCAGCATGATATCAAGATCGACCGCGTAATCCGTCGCGAGACCGTTGTAGGCGATCAGAGACCGATCAAAGACATAGAGCCCGGAATTGGGCGCGCGCAGATGCGACAAGCCCGGAAACATCTGATGCAGGGCCGGCCGCACCAAAAGGCGGGTCATCGGCATATTATCGGCGGGGTCGTGCCACGCCCCCTTGATCAAGCCCACACCAGGGCCGCGGGCCGCGGGCATCTGTGCAAAAAGATCGGTGTCGAACCTGTCGAGATCGGCATCGACCTTCATCACCCAGTCATGGCGGGCGGCGGAGACACCTGCGCGAACCGCGTGGCCCATGCCGGTTTGTGCCTCTGAGATGACTGTCGCACCCGCCCCGCGCGCCAATTCTGCTGTCGCATCGGTCGAGCCGTTGTCAACCACCACGACCTCGCCCACATCCGGCATATCCGCAAGCACAGACACGACGCGGGCAATGGTCTGCGCCTCGTTTCTGGCCGGGACAATGACGCTGACCGGGGCGGTCATGGCAACTCCTTGGGAAACAGGAAATACATTCCTTTGTCGAGAACCTAGTCTTTGGCGGCCTTGATCACAATATGAGACGTGTCACGAGAGTAAAATCTCTCGTGAAAGACTGTAACCTGAGCAGAAGGTTAGAACAACTAAAAGGCGAGCGTCGCCGTAACCGCGCGTGTCCAACCCTCAACCTTGGCAGTGCGCAGCTCGGTCGACATCTTTGGCAGAAACTGCTGTTCCAATGCCCACGTATCGGCAAATCCGGCCTGATCGGGGTATAGACCGATCTGCATCCCCGCCAGCCAAGCCGCCCCAAGCGCGGTGGTTTCCAGCACTTGCGGACGATCCACCGGCGCGTCGATAATGTCTGACAGGAACTGCATGGCCCAGTCAGAGGCGCTCATTCCGCCATCCACGCGCAACACCGCATCGGCCCCGTGCCCGGCCCAATCATCACGCATCGCGCGCAAGAGATCGCGGGTCTGGAACCCCACGCTTTCCAGCGCCGCACGGGCCAATTCCGCAGGCCCGGTGCTGCGGGTAAGCCCAAAGATCGCCCCCCGACAGTCAGGCCGCCAATAGGGCGCGCCAAGCCCGGTAAAGGCAGGCACCAGAACGACTGTTTGATTGGGGTCGGCCTGTTCGGCGAGGGGCTGCGTTTCACTGGCGTGGCGGATCATCTTGAGCCCGTCGCGCAGCCATTGCACCACGGCCCCCGCGACAAAGATCGAGCCTTCGAGCGCATAGGTCGGCTTGCCATCCAATTGATAGGCAATGGTGGTGAGCAGTCGGTTTTGCGAGACAACCGGCGTATCGCCCGTGTTGAGCAACGCAAAACAGCCGGTGCCATAGGTGGATTTGAGCATCCCCGGCTTGAAGCACGCCTGCCCCACTGTGGCGGCCTGCTGATCCCCGGCAACGCCACGAATGGGGATTTCGCGGCCAAAGAGATCGGCGCGGGTGTGGCCATAGTCATCGGCGCTGTCGCGCACCTGAGGCAGCATTTGCATCGGGATGCCCAAGAGATCGCAGATCGTGGCGCTCCAGCGCCCCTTGCGGATGTCATAGAGCAGGGTGCGCGCGGCATTTGTGGCGTCGGTGGCATGCACCCGCCCGCCCGTGAGTTTCCAGATAAGATAGCTGTCGACGGTGCCAAAAAGCAGATCGCCCGCCTCGGCGCGGGCGCGCGCGCCCTCGATATGATCGAGAATCCAGCGCAGTTTTGTTCCGGAAAAATAAGGATCAAGCAAAAGCCCGGTGCGCCCGGCCACCATCGGTTCGTGGCCTGCGGCGCGCAACTCGGCGCAATACTCTGCTGTGCGCCGGTCTTGCCAGACAATCGCGCGGTGAATGGCCTGCCCGGTGTGGCGATCCCAGACCACGGTCGTCTCGCGTTGATTGGTGATGCCGATGGCGGCGATGTCGGCCCCGGTCAGCCCGGCCTTTTCGATCACCGCGCGGCAGGTGCCCGCTGTGGTCGACCACAGATCATTCGCGTCATGCTCGACCCAGCCCGATTGCGGAAAATGCTGGGCGAATTCCTCTTGTGCCGTGGCCGTGATGCGCATCTGCGCATCGAACAGGATCGCGCGGCTCGACGTGGTGCCTTGGTCGATAGCGAGGATATGGGTCATGGGAAGGTCCGTTTCTTTTGCACGTCATCCTCGGGTCAAGCCCGAGGATGACGGAAAGGTCCGGGGCGCGCAGGGCGCGCCCCGGTGTGTGTCGTCACTGCCAGGACTTGATCAGCTCGTCATAGGCAATCGTGACCGGCTCTTCGTCTTCGTTCTCAAGTTTGGCCTTGGGCGCGCCGGGCTGGCTCAGCCAATGCTCGGGGTCCATTTCCTCGTTGAGTTTCGGGCCGATGTCGCCTTGGATGCCAGCGCGCTCAAGCCGCTCGAGCACGCGCTCTTGATCCGCGCAGAGCGCATCAAGCGCCTCTTGCGGGGTCTTGGCGCCCGACATAGCATCGCCGATATTCTGCCACCAAAGCTGGGCCAGTTTCGGATAGTCGGGAACGTTGGTGCCGGTGGGCGACCACTGAACGCGCGCGGGCGAGCGGTAGAATTCCACCAGACCACCCAGCTTGTCGGCACGTTCGGTAAAGCTGTCGTGCTGGATCGTCGACTCGCGGATGAAGGTCAGGCCAGTGTGAGCCTTTTTCACATCCACGGTTTTCGAGGTCACGAACTGCGCATAGAGCCACGCCGCCTTGGCGCGGTCGACAGGCGTGGATTGCATCAGGGTCCAGCTACCGGCATCCTGATAGCCCACTTTCATGCCCTCTTCCCAATAAACGCCATGTGGGCTGGGGGCCATGCGCCATTTCGGCGTACCGTCTTCGTTCATCACCGGCAGGTCGGGTTTCACCGAGGCTGCGGTAAAGGCAGTATACCAGAACATCTGCTGCGCGACATTGCCCTGCGCGGGGATTGGGCCCGCCTCGGAGAAGGTCATGCCAGCAGCAGCGGGGGGCGAGTATTTCTGAAGCCATTCGATCGCCTTGGTGACGGCATAGACCGCGGCGGGGCTGTTGGTGGCACCGCCACGCGCGACGCACGACCCCACAGGCTGCGAATTCTCATTCACGCGAATGCCCCATTCATCGACCGGCAGGCCGTTGGGTTCACCCTTGTCGCCCATCCCGGCCATGGACATCCACGCGTCGGTATAGCGCCAGCCAAGGCTGGGGTCTTTCTTGCCATAGTCCATGTTGCCAAAGACTTCGCCCTCAACCCCAAGGTGGCTGAGGTCACGCCCGGTGAAGAATTCGGCGATATCCTCATAGGCCGACCAGTTGACCGGAACGCCCAGATCATAGCCGTATTTCTCTTTGAAATCGGCCTTGTTCTTGTCGTCGTTGAACCAATCGTAGCGGAACCAGTACAGGTTGGCGAATTGCTGGGTTGGCAGTTGATAGACCTTGCCATCGGGGCCGGTTGTAAAGGAAAGGCCCACGAAATCGTCGATATCGAGCGTGGGGCTGGTCACATCCGCGCCCTCGCCTGCCATCCAGTCGGTCAGGTTGCGCACCTGCTGATAGCGCCAATGTGTGCCGATGAGGTCCGAGTCGTTGACATAGCCGTCATAGATATTCTCGCCCGACTGCATCTGGGTTTGCAGTTTTTCGACCACATCGCCCTCGCCGATCAGGTCATGCGTGACCTTGATGCCGGTAATGGCGGTAAAGGCCGGAGCCAGCACCTTGGATTCGTAGCTATGCGTGTCGATGGTTTCCGACACGACCTTGATTTCCATGCCGGAAAAGGGCTGAGCGGCGTCGATGAACCACTGCATTTCCGCCTCTTGCTCGGCGCGGGAGAGCGACGACAGATCGCCGATTTCCGCATCGAGAAACGCCTTTGCCGCCTCTATATCGGCGAAGGCGGGCGAGGCCATCAGGCCCAGCGACACCAGCGCGGTGGTTGTTTTCATTCGAAAGTTCATGGTTTCCCTCCCTAGGTGAACTTTGTTGGTGATTGATCCCGGTCTAAACCCAGCGAAACACCGCCGCGGCATAGATCAGGCAGAGGATCAGCGCATAAGGCTGGTTCGCGCCGACAATTCCGAGCCAGGCCAGGTTAAGAAAGGCCGACCCGAGAAGCGTGATGAAAAGCCGATCGCCGCGCGTGGTCTCGATCCGAAGGATGCCAACACGCGGGGTTTCGGGGAATTTGATCGCCAGCACCGTGAAGGTGATGAGCAGCGCCGCGATGACCCCGAAGAAGATCGCGGTGGGGAGTGTCCAAGCCATCCAGTCCATGTTTAGTCCTCCCTCAGACGCGGCCTAGGGCAAAGCCCTTGGCGATGTAGTTCCGCACGAAATAGATCACGAGCGCGCCGGGCACGATGGTGAGCACCCCTGCCGCCGCAAGCACGCCCCAATCGAGACCGCTTGCCGACACGGTGCGGGTCATGGTGGCGGCGATGGGTTTGGCGTCGACGGATGTAAGTGTGCGCGACAAGAGCAGTTCCACCCATGAGAACATGAAGCAGAAGAAGGCAGCCACGCCTACACCGCTCGCAATCAGCGGCATGAAAATCTTGACGAAAAACCGCCCGAAGGAATAGCCGTCGATATAGGCGGTCTCGTCGATCTCCTTGGGCACGCCGCGCATGAACCCTTCCAGAATCCACACCGCCAGAGGCACGTTGAAGAGGCAATGCGCGAGGGCCACGGCGATATGCGTGTCAAACAACCCCACGCTTGAATAAAGCTGAAAGAACGGCAGCGCAAAGACCGCAGGCGGGGCCATCCGATTGGTCAAAAGCCAGAAGAAGAGATGCTTGTCGCCCAGAAAACTATAGCGCGAGAACGCATAGGCGGCTGGCAGGGCCACGGCAATCGACAGAACCGTGTTCATCACCACATAGATCAGCGAATTGACATAGCCCATATACCAGCTCGCATCGGTGAGGATGGTGGCATAATTCGCAAGCGTCGGGTTTTGCGGCCAGAGCGAGAAGGTGCCAAGGATCTCGTCATTGGTCTTGAAGCTCATGTTGATCAGCCAATAGATCGGCAAGAGCAGGAACACGAGGTAAAGCACCATCACCACGTTGACGCGCGGCAGGGCGAGGCCACGTGTGGTGGTGCGGGTCGCGGTCAGATCGGCCATCACTTGCCCTCCCGTTTATCGAGATTGACCATGACGGTGTAAAACACCCATGAAATCAGCAGAATCACGAGGAAATACATGATCGAGAAGGCGGCGGCGGGGCCGAGGTCGAACTGCCCGAGCGCCATTTTCACGAGGTCGATGGAGAGGAACGTCGTGGCATTGCCCGGACCGCCCCCCGTGACCACGAAAGGCTCGGTATAGATCATGAAACTGTCCATGAAGCGCAGGAGGATGGCGATCATCAGCACCCCTGTCATCTTGGGCAATTCGATGTAGCGGAACACGGCCCAGCGGCTGGCCTGATCAATCTTGGCGGCCTGATAATAGGCGTCGGGGATGGATTGCAGCCCGGCATAGGCCAGAAGGGCGACCAGCGATGTCCAGTGCCAGACATCCATCACGATCAGCGTGATCCAGGCATCCACCGCATTCTGGGTGTAGTTATAGTCAATCCCCAGCGCCGCCAGCGTATGCCCCAAAAGGCCGATATCGACCCGGCCAAAGATTTGCCAGATGGTGCCCACCACGTTCCACGGGATCAAGAGCGGCAAGGACATGAGCACAAGGCAGACCGACACCCAGATGCCGCGCTTGGGCATATTGAGCGCCACCAGAATGCCCAGCGGCACCTCTATGGCGAGGATAATCGCGGAAAAGATCGCCTGCCGTTGCAGCGCGTCCCACATCCGCTCTGAGGCGAGCATTTCTTCAAACCACTCCAGCCCCACCCAGAAGAACTGGTTGTTTCCAAAGGTATCCTGCACCGAATAGTTGACCACGGTCATCAGCGGGATCACAGCGGAGAACGCCACGAGGATCAGCACAGGCAAGACAAGGAACCATGCCTTTTGATTGACGGTCTTCTCCATCACGCGGCCTCCTGCGCCTGAGATTTCGGCGTGACGCGCCAGTCATCGGCATAGACGTTGATCGCCGCCGGATCAAAGGTGAGGCGCGTCATGTCGGGCGAAATCAGCGCACCCTCGGCGGCAATGGCGTTGATCTGAACCCCGGCCAATTCGCAGCGGACGATCTTGTGACGGCCCACATCCTCGATCCGCCGCACGGTCACCGGCAGGCCATCCGCCCCCGCCGTCAGACGCACGAATTCCGGCCGCACACCGATCTGCACCCGGCCCGTGGGGCGCGCATAGTCGGCCCCAAGCGGGATGTCGACGCCCTGCACTACGGCTTTGTTGCCCATCACCTGCGCGTCGAGCAGGTTCATGCCCGGTGAGCCTATGAAATAGCCCACAAATGTATGTTCTGGCCGCTCAAAGAGTTCCTGCGGCGTGCCCATCTGCACGACGCGACCGTCATGCATGACCACCACCTTGTCGGCAAAGGTCAGCGCCTCGGTCTGATCGTGGGTCACGTAGATCATCGTATGGCCAAACTCGTGATGCAGCGCCTTGAGCTGCGTTCTGAGCTCCCATTTCATATGCGGGTCGATCACCGTCAGCGGTTCATCAAAGAGAAGCGCGTTGACGTCTTCGCGCACCATGCCGCGCCCAAGGCTGATTTTCTGCTTGGCATCTGCTGTAAGGCCGCGCGCCTTGCGGCCCAGCTCTGCTTCCATCCCGATCATGCGGGCGATGGTTTGAACCCGCTCGGCGATATAGGCGGGCTCTGCCCCGCGATTGCGCAGCGGGAAGGCCAGATTGTCGCGCACGGTCATAGTGTCATAGACCACCGGAAACTGGAACACCTGCGCAATGTTGCGCGCGGCGGTGGCCTGATCGGTGACGTCCTGATCGTTGAACAGGATACGGCCTTGGCTTGGGCGCAAGAGGCCTGAAATGATGTTGAGCAGCGTGGACTTGCCACAACCCGACGCCCCCAAGAGCGCGTAGGCCTCGCCATCGCCCCAGACGTGGTTCAGCTCTTTGAGCGCGAAATCCGCCTCGGACGCGGGGCGCGAGAGGTAGCTATGCGCGAGATTATCAAGCGTGATCTTGGCCATGGTTCCCCCTCACGCCGCCTCGGCATAGGGCGCGGGTGCGACCAGCGCGCCATCTGCCCCGAATACATAGACATGCGACGGATCAAGATAGACCCGCAACGCCGCCCCCAGTTTCAGATCGCGCACCCCGTGGATAAGACCCACCCAGCGCTCGCCATGGTGATCCAGATGCACAAAGGTTTCGGACCCGGTGATCTCGGTCACGTTGAGGCGTGTGTCAAAGGTCAACGCATCGGCGGTATGCCGATCAAGTTCCAGATGATTGGGCCGGAAGCCTGCCGTATAGGTGCCGTCCGCCAGAGCGGCCATGCTGCCCAGCGCCTCGGCCGATTGCCCATCGCCAAAGAGGATGCGGTTGCCGGTCTTGGTGACGCTGAGGAAATTCATCGGCGGATCGCTAAAGACGCGCGCGGTCGTGGCATCGCGCGGTTGGCGGTAGACCAGCGGCGTGGGGCCGAACTGCGTGACACGCCCCTCCCACAGGGTTGCGGTATTGCCGCCCAAAAGCAGCGCCTCTTCCGGCTCTGTTGTGGCATAGACAAAGATGCTGCCAGCCGCCTCGAAAATCTTGGGAATTTCCGCGCGCAATTCCTCGCGCAGCTTGTAATCAAGATTTGCCAGCGGCTCATCCAGCAGCACCAGCCCCGCCTCTTTGACCAGCGCGCGGGCCAGCGCGCAGCGCTGTTGCTGACCACCCGACAGTTCCAACGGTTTGCGCGCCAGCATCGGGGACAATTGCATGAGGTCGGCGGTTTTCTTGACCGCTGCGTCGATTTCGGCGCTGGATTTGCCCATCAGGCGCAGGGGCGAGGCGATGTTGTCGTAGACGGTCATCGAGGGGTAGTTGATGAATTGCTGATAGACCATGGCCACGCGGCGATCCTGCACGCGCATCCCCGTCACATCCGCGCCGTTCCACAGAATGCGGCCTGTTGCAGGCACATCAAGCCCCGCCATCAAGCGCATGAGCGAGGTTTTCCCCGAGAGGGTCGGCCCCAGAAGCACGTTCATCGTGCCAGCCTCGAGCGTGAGATCGGTCGGGTGAATATGCACCTGCCCGTTCACACGTTTCGATACCCCCTTGAGTGTCAGCGCCATGCGGTCGATCCCTCCGTTATCCCTTGGCAGCCACGGGGGCGGCCCGATCAAGGCCGCGCTCGTGCTGCATCCAGTCGTCGAGCGCTGCAATCTGCGCCTCGGTCATCTTGAGGCCCAGACGGGTGCGCCGCCAGACCACATCCGCCGCCGTTCGGGCGTATTCATGGTCCATCTGCCAACGCACCTCGGCCCCGGTCAAACCAGCCCCGAAATCGGGGCCAAGATCGGCTGCCTCACGCGCAGCGCCCAGAATATCCTGCGCCTCGGTGCCATAGGCGCGCACCAAGCGGCGGGCCCTTGCCGCCGTCAGAAACGGATAGGCCCGGTGCAGACTCTCTGTCAGCGGGTCAAACCCGTCAACGGGGAAATCACCCCCCGGCAGGGCGACGCCGGCGGTCCAATCCGCGCCCGCCTCTGGAAAGAAGGGCCGCAGCTTGGCCAGCGCTGCCTCGGCCAATTTGCGATAGGTGGTGATCTTGCCGCCAAAGATGTTCAAGAGCGGCGCGCCCGGCCCCTCGGCCAATGTCAGCACATAGTCGCGGGTAGCGGCGGTGGCGGATTTGGCCCCGTCGTCATAAAGCGGGCGCACGCCCGAATAGGTCCAGACGATATCGGCGCGTGTCACGGGCGTCTTGAAATACTCCGACGCGAATCGGCAGAGATACTCGGCCTCTTCCGGTGTGCATTCGGGGCGCGTGTCGGCCTGCCCGTGTTCGGAATCGGTGGTGCCGATCAGAGTGAAATCCCCCTCATAGGGGATGGCAAAGATGATCCGCCCATCGGTGCCCTGAAAGAAATAGCATTTGTCATGGTCAAACAGGCGGCGCGTCACGATATGGCTGCCGCGCACCAGCCGCACCCCCTCGGCAGAGTTGAGGCGCAGCGTGCCCGAGATCACATCCTTGACCCAAGGTCCGGCGGCATTGACGAGCGCGCGCGCCTGCACCACCTCGGTGATACCGGTTTCCTGATCCTTGAGCGTTACCTGCCACAAATCGCCCACACGCTCGGCTGAGTGGACGCGGGTGCGAGTGCGGATGCGGGCACCGCGCGCCGCAGCATCGCGCGCATTGAGCACGACAAGACGGCTATCCTCGATCCAGCAGTCGGAATATTCATAGGCGCGGGTGAACTTGTCCTTGAGCGGCGCGCCCTCAGGCGTCTTGCGCAGATCAAGCGTAGAGGTCGCAGGCAGGATTTTCCGGCCCCCAAGGTGATCGTAGAGGAAAAGCCCCAGACGGATCAGCCAAGCAGGCCGCCGCCCCTTCATCCAAGGCATGACCAGATTGAGGATGCGAGAGGTGGGCGTTTCGCCCTCGAACCGCATGTCGCGGTGGTAGGGCAGAACAAAGCGCATGGGCCAGCTGATATGCGGCATCGCGCGCAGCAGCGTTTCGCGCTCGATCAGCGCCTCGCGCACCAGCCGGATTTCGAAATACTCGAGATAGCGCAGGCCGCCATGGAAAAGCTTGGTCGACGCGCTTGACGTGGCCCAAGCAAGATCGTTCATCTCGGCCAGTTCGACCCGCAATCCACGCCCTGCCGCATCACGGGCGATGCCACAGCCGTTGATGCCGCCGCCGATGACGAACAGGTCGATCACTGTGTTCCCGCGGCCCTGCGACACGCGCCCCTCCCACCGTAAGATGAGCGCAAACGAACCACTTTTTAACCACATCGGTCAAGAATGAATGTTCGTTTTGTTTCTTTTTAAAATACACCTATTGATTTTATTAAATAATTTTCCAAACTCGCCTCACTTCAACGGGTGAACGAACGGATTTTGCCACCCAACACCGCGCTAGCAGGCGATCCGGGCTGTCGATTCGCCCGCCATGCCGCAGCGCGGCGGAGGCTTTGCTTGCAGAGATCACCAAAACGAACATAATCGAACCTGTAACCGATCAAGGCCCGCCATGTCCCAGAGCTTTCGCCAACCCGACATTCTCGAAATTGCCCGCGCCGAAGGCAAGGTTACGGTCGAGGATCTCGCAGAGCGCTTTGATGTCACCGTGCAAACCATCCGCCGCGATCTGACCGAACTTGCCAATGCGGGCAAGCTGGAGCGGGTACATGGCGGCGCGATCCTGCCGTCTGGCGTGTCCAACATCCTGTACGAGGAACGCCGCCGCCTGAATGAGCCTGCCAAGGCCGCGATTGGCCGCGCCTGTGCGGCGGCTATTCCACATAATGCTTCGGTCTTTCTCGACATCGGCACCACGACCGAAGCGGTGGCGCGCGAATTGATGGATCATCGCAACCTCATGGTCGTCACCAACAATATGAACGTGGCGCAAATCCTGCTGAGCAACAAGGATTGCGAGATTGTCGTGGCAGGCGGCGCGCTCAGGCGATCCGACAATGGCTTGGTGGGCAATCTGACCGCGCGCACCATCGAGAATTTCAAGTTCGATTACGCGATCCTGGGATGTTCCGCGCTGGACGAGGACGGCGACATGCTCGATTTCGACATTCAGGAGGTGGTGGTGGGCCAGACCCTGCTCAACCGCTCGCGCGAGGTGTTTCTGGTCGCCGATCACTCTAAATTCCAGCGCAGCGCGCCGGTGCGGCTTGGGTCAATTCGCGATGTCGATCAGGTCTTTACCGACCGCCCCTTGCCGGCACCGCTGGCTGAAAACTGCATTGGTTGGGGAACACGGGTGCAGGTGGCGGCCATGCCGGGCAAACGTCAGTCGACCTGAAACACCTTGTCCCGGCTGGTGTGGCCGCGCAGCAGGGTCAGGCGCGATTTTGGCACGCCCAGCGCCTTGGCCAAGAGTTTTTGAACGGCGGCATTGGCCTTGCCATCCTCGGGCACGGTGGTGACATAGACCCGTAGCGCGCCATCCTCTGCAACGATGCGATTGCGCGCGGCCTTGGGCGTGACCCGCAGGGTAAGGGTGGTGCCGGGCTGGGCCAATGCGCTGAGGTCGGGGATGTCCATGGCATCGCAATAGCGGCTGGCTTGAGCCTGTCCAAGAGGATTTGCAGCATCGGGGCTTGACCCCGGGCGCGCGCTTGCCGACATGTGGGGGGCCTTGCAGGAGAAAGACACCGATGCTCACGCCCAATCCCGCCGCCCTTGATTTTCTGCTGTCGCGCCGCTCGCGCCCAGCCAAGACGTTGGGGCTGCCGGTGCCCGACAGCGACGCCCTGCGCCCGCTCTTGGCCGCAGCCACCCGCGTGCCCGACCACGGCAAGCTGGAGCCGTGGCGCCTGATCGTGCTGGAACGCGCGGCCCTCGTGCGGCTGGCGGGGCTGGTGGCCGAAGCAGGCGCGCGGCTGGGCAAATCCCCCGAGGATATCACCAAGGCCGAGACGCAATTCGCCGATGCGCATCTCGCGGTGGCCGTGATCGAGAGCCCGAAACCCTCGGACAAGATTCCCGCGATAGAACAGACCTATTCGGCGGCCTGCGTCTGTCTTAGCCTCCTGAATGCTGCCCTTGCCGCTGGTTGGGGGGCCAATTGGCTGAGCGGTTGGCCCAGCCATGACCGTGGCTTCGCGCAGACCGCCCTCGGGCTGGCCGAACACGAGCGTATCGCCGGGTTCATCCATATCGGCACCGAAGGTGCGGCCCCGCCAGAGCGGCCGCGCCCCGAGATCGACAGCATCACAACGTGGGTTTCGGAATGATTTTCGCCAGTTTCTTCAAGGCCGTAGGCCAGATTGGCGATCCGCGTTTCCGCAAGGTGCTGCTCTTGGGTGTGGGCATGACGCTGGCCTTGCTGATCGCGGCCTATGCTGGTGTGCTCTGGCTCATTCAAGTGACGGTGGGCGACACCACCACCCTGCCGCTCTTGGGCGAGGTGACATGGGTGGGCGACCTTTTGAGCGGGGCGTCGTTCCTGTTGATGATCGTTCTGTCCGTCTTTCTGATGGTGCCGGTCGCCTCTGCGATCACTTCGATGTTTCTCGACACGGTGGCGCAGGCGGTGGAGGATCGGCATTATCCGCACCTGCCCCCGGCCAGCATCGTACCCTTTGGTGAGGCGCTGCGCGACACGATCAACTTTTTGGGCGTCATCATCGGTGCGAATGTTGTGGCGCTGTTTCTCTACGCGCTTTTCACGCCCTTCGCGCTTTTCATCTTTTGGGGCTTGAACGGCTATCTGTTGGGGATGGAGTATTTCCAACTTGTGGCCATGCGCCGGGTCGGGCTCGCAGGGGCCAAGACACTGCGCAAGAAACATCGTCTGACCATTTGGGCGGCTGGCGTGTTGATGGCGATGCCGCTTTCAATCCCGCTGGTGAACCTGCTCATTCCGATCTTGGGCGCGGCCACCTTTACCCATATCTTCCACGCTACTCAGGCGCGGCGGGCGGGGCCATCCGGTTGAACATATCCAGATCGCGCACCGTGATCATTCCCGAAATGATCGTGCCGCCGATGATGATCCAGAGCACGATGGCGATGCCGGTGGTGATCCACGCCTTTTTCTTGAGGTGGTGGTGTTCGGGTGATCCCGCATGGGTGCCGGGGACGATCTGACCCAGATCCCCTTGGGTCTGAATACGGATCGGCAGCACGACGAAAAACGTCATGAACCAGATCACGGCAAAGAGCACGATGGCCGAGGTGACGCCCATCAGACCTGCTCCAATTCCACGAGGCAGCCGTTGAAATCCTTGGGGTGCAGAAAGAGCACCGGCTTGCCATGCGCGCCGATCTTGGGCTCTCCGCTGCCCAGAACCCGCGCGCCGGTGGATTTCAGATGGTCGCGCGCCGCGATGATATCCTCGACCTCATAGCAGACATGGTGAATCCCGCCCGAGGGGTTCTTATCCAGAAACCCTTGGATCGGGCTGTTTTCGCCCAAGGGGTAGAGCAATTCGATCTTGGTATTGGGCAATTCGATAAAGACGACGGTCACGCCATGATCCGGCTCGTCCTGCGGCGCGCCCACTTTTGCGCCAAGCGCATGGCGATACTGATCGGCGGCGGCGGTAAGGTCCGGCACGGCGATGGCAACATGATTGAGGCGTCCGATCATGGGGCAATCCTTTCGCATGAATTTTCCCTGTTATGGGGATGAACGCAGGAACTGACAAGCGACAGGGGGACGCAACCCGCGCATTAACCTTGCGTTCACCACAATCGGGTCATGCTGCGCGGATATCGTGACAGAAGGATGCGCCCGATGACCGATCTTGACAGCCTTGCGCGCCCGCGCACCCCCAATGCCCAACGCCCGCTTTTGGGTATGACCGTTCTGGCGGTCGAGGATAGCCGCTTTGCCTCAGAGGCGCTGCGCCTGATGTGTCTGCGCAGCGGCGCACGCATCCGGCGCGCCGATTGCCTGACCTCGGCGCGGCGGCATTTGCAGGTCTACCGCCCCTCGGTGGTGATCGTTGATCTGGGCCTGCCCGATGGGCGCGGCGAGGATCTGATTGCCGAGCTTGCCCGCGCATTGCCCCGTGTGGGGGTGATCCTTGCGACCAGCGGCGATGCCGGGGCCGAGGCGCGGGCGCGCATGGCCGGGGCCGACGGGCTGTTGCTCAAACCGGTGGCGAGCCTTGGTATCTTTCAGCAAGAGGTGCTGCGCCATGTGCCCGCCGACCGGCGGCCCCTTGGCCCCTATGCGGTGCAGGCCGAGGTGATTCATCCCGATCCGCTGGCGTACCGCGACGATCTTGACCATGTGCAAAACCTGCTGAGCCATGATCGCACGCCCGACATCCTAAGCTATGCGGCACAGTTTCTGGCCAGCGTTGCACGGGCCGCCGAGGATAGCTGTCTGGCCGAGGCAGCGGCAGGGTTGACCGGGCATTGCCCCGAGGCGGGGATTGCGCGGGTCATGGGGCTGATCACGGCAAGGCTGGCGGCGCAGGCGGCGCTCTAGCAGGCCGCTTTGCTTTGCCGCAGCCCACCGCTAGATAGGGCGTCATGTGCGCCCTTCCCGCCCCTCTTGCCACGTGGTTTTCTGCCCGCAACTGGCAGCTTCACCCGCATCAGGCGGAGATGCTGGCGCGGGCGGATGATCCTGCGACGCTGCTTATCGCGCCCACAGGCGGGGGCAAGACGCTGGCGGGGTTTCTGCCATCCTTGGCGGATTTGGCAACGGGCGATCACGACGGGCTGCACACGCTTTATATCTCGCCGCTCAAGGCGCTCGCGGCGGATATTCGGCGCAACCTGACCACGCCTGTCACGGAAATGGGCCTGCCCATCCGGATCGAGGATCGCACCGGCGACACCTCTGCCCATACCAAGCGCCGCCAACGTGCCGATCCGCCCCATATCCTGTTGACCACACCCGAGAGCCTTGCGCTGCTGACCTCGTACGAGGATGCGCCGCGCATTTTTGCAGGCCTGAAGCGCGTTGTGATCGACGAGGTGCATGCCTTGGCCGAGAGCAAGCGCGGCGATCAGCTCATGCTGGCGCTGACCCGGCTTCAGGCGCTCTGCCCCGATATGCGGCGCGTGGGCCTGTCGGCCACGGTCGAGGACCCACCGGCCCTGGCGCGCTACATAGCACAAGGCAGGACAGATTGCGCGATCCTCATGGCCGATCCGGGGCCGGAACCAGATATCGCCATGTTGGAGACCACGGAGCCACCCCCTTGGGCCGGGGGCGGTGCCGCCTATGCCATTCCCGCCGTGCTGGATGCGGTGCGACAGCACAAGACGACGCTGATTTTCCACAACACGCGCGCACAGGCCGAGATTTTCTTTCACAACCTCTGGCTCGCCAATGACGACGCCCTGCCCATCGGCATTCATCACGGCAGCCTTGACCGGGTGCAGCGCGAGCGGGTCGAGGCGGCAATGGTGCGCGGCGATCTGCGCGCCGTGGTCTGCACCGGCAGTCTCGATCTGGGGCTGGATTGGGGTGATGTCGATCTGGTCATTCAGGTGGGCGCGCCCAAGAACGTCAAACGCCTTGTGCAGCGGATCGGGCGGGCCAATCACCGCTACAATGCCCCGTCCAAGGCGCGTCTGGTGCCTGCCAACCGGTTCGAGGTGGTGGAATGCCGCGCCGCACTCGAGGCCGTGCGCGCCCGCGATCTGGATGGTGAGGCGCGCGGGCCGGGGCCGCGCGATGTGCTGTGCCAGCATATCCTGATCCGCGCCTGTGCGGGGCCGTTCGAGGCGGATGTGCTCTTTGCCGAAGTGATCGGGGCCGGGGCCTATGTGCAGCTGACGCGTGCCCAGTTCGACGCCTGTCTCGAATTCTGCGCCACGGGGGGCTATGCGCTCCGGGCCTATGACCAATGGCAGCGCCTGCAACAGCGCACCGATGGCCTTTGGCAGTTGCGTGATCCGCGCTCTGCCCGGCTTATTCGCATGAATATTGGCACCATTCAGGACACAGACACGCTCAAGGTGCGGATGCGGCGGACGCGCGGCGGCAAACCCTTGGGTGAAATCGAAGAGGGCTTTGCCGCCACTCTCACCCCCGGCGATACATTCCTGATCGGCGGGCAGATCGTGCGCTTTGAGTCCCTGCGCGAGATGGTGGTGGAGGTCAGCCGCGATCCCGGTCGCAAGCCCAAGATTGCCACCTATATGGGCACCAAATTCGCCACCTCGACGCAGTTGTCAGAACGTATCCTGCACATGCTCGGGGCCCCCGACTGGCCGGATTTGCCCACCCCGGTGCGCGATTGGCTGCACCTGCAACGGCAGGTATCGCAAATGCCGGACCCTGACAGCCTGCTTATCGAAAGCTTTGCCCATGACGGGCGCGAACATCTGTGCATCTACGGCTTTGCCGGGCGCAATGCGATGCAGACACTGGGCCTTTTGGTGACAAAACGGATGGAGGAGACGGGCCTTGCGCCGCTGGGTTTCGTTGCCACCGATTACGCCACGCTGATCTGGGGGCTGGAGCCGGTGACGGATGCGGCCCCCCTCTTTGCCCCCGATGCGCTGCGCGAAGGGCTGGAAAGCTGGCTCATGTCCAATGCCGTGATGAAGCGCACTTTTCGCGCCTCGGCCACGATTGCCGGGCTTATTCAGCGCAACACCCCCGGCGCGCGCAAGAATGGGCGGCAGGCGACGCTCTCGTCGGATATTCTATATGACACGCTGGTGAAATACGACCCAAAGCACCTCTTGCTCGATATTACCCGACAAGAGGCGATGCGCGGGCTGGTGGACTTTGGCCGCATCGAAGAGATGCTGGCGCGCGTTGCAGGACGCATCACTCTGCGGCGGCTGGCACGGGTCAGCCCCTTGGCCGCGCCGCTGTTCCTTGAAGCAGGCCGGATGCCAGTAGAGGGGGCCGCGCAAGAGCGGCTCTTGGCCGAAGAAAGCGCGCGGCTCTTGGCGGCGGGTCTTGCACCCTGAGCACGGTCTTGCCATTTCATCGGCAAAGCGGCACCAATGCCGCATGAACGGTTACGGATTCACCCTCGCTGGAACGGCGTTGACGGCCTTGCCCTCGGGTGCGCTGTATTGGGAGGCGCGCAATCTGCTGTGTGTCTCGGACCTGCATTTGGGCAAGGCGCTGCGGCGTGCGCGCCTTGGCGAACCGCCCCTGCCCCCCTATGAAACCCGCGACACGCTGACCCGGCTTGAAAGCGATCTGCGCCGCACCGGGGCGGCAACCGTGATCTGCCTTGGTGACAGTTTCGATGACAGCGCCGCCGCCATGCATCTGCCCGAGGCGGAAAAGCTGTGGATCGCCAAATTGCAGGCGGGGCGCCGATGGGTCTGGATCGAGGGCAATCACGATCCGGGTCCGATTGACCTTGGCGGGGCACATATGGCCGAACTGCCGGTGCCCCCGCTCTTGTTTCGCCATATCGCCCGCGCGGGGCAAAGCGGTGAAATCTCGGGGCATTATCACCCCAAGGTGCGGCTGGCCCTCAAGGGCCGCAGCCTAAGCCGCCCCGCCTTTTTGATCGACAGCGACCGGATCATTCTGCCCGCGTTTGGCACCTATACCGGCGGGCTTTGGGCCGACGATCCGGTGCTTACCGGGCTGATGCGACGGGATGCGGTGGCGGTGCTGACCGGGGCCATGGCCCATGCGGTGCCCATGCCCCGTGGCTCTTATCGCGGCTGAAACACCGCATCGAGACTGTCGATCACCCCCGCCGCCTCGAGGTTGGGGCGGTATTTTCTGCTGACTGGCACGCGGTCGCCATTCTTGAGCAGCAGGAATATCTTGCCGCCGCTCTCGCGCTCGGTGCCGCTGATGGCAGCAAAAGCGACCCAGTGCGACCGATGGGTGCAAATGCCCGCAACCGGCTCCATCTCTTCGATGGCATCGACAAGGCGCAGGCGCAGCGTTTCAACACCGTCGCTGGTTGCCACCTCGACATAATGGTTATTGGCGGACAGACGATGTATTTCGGCAAAGGGCGGGCAGGACAGCCGCCGATGCAACCGGGTTTGCGCGGGCGTCTCCGGCTTGGGCGCAGGCCGCGACCAATAGCTGGTCGGCGCCTCGGCACCGATCTGCCGCCGCACAACAAAAACCCCGCAGGCAATCAGAAAACTGTTGAGGGTAATCTTGATCGGGTTCAGATCCTCATGCGCCAAAATCGGGTCCATCCAGCCGCGCAGAAACCAGATCAACGGACCAAGGGCGATGCCGACAAGAAAACTTGCGCCAAGATCGAAAAGCGCCGGATGCCGCCCCCCCAAGAGCGCCCGCATGGTCGCCCGGGCAGCAAAGCCAACAAGGATGGCCGCGGTGATGACCGCAGCCCAATAGGCGGTGCGGATCGGCCAGCTCATCGTATCATAGCTTCCGAACGGACCGGCCAGAACCGCAAAGCCCAATGTGGCCGTCCAAACATAGAATGTCACAGACGAGAAGAGCAGTGAAAACGTATCCACAAAATGCAGGCGCAGATCAGACCAGTTCAACGTGCCACCCTTGTCCGTTCCCATTTCATATGCATTTATCAGCATGATTGCTCTAGTCCAACCTAACGTCGCCAGAGTGGTTCAATTTACTGTCAACGTAACGTGACATCATAAACAATGGGAAAGCCTCGGAAAATGTCCCCTGACATTGAACAGAAAATTCGCCGCAGCTTTGCCGCGCAGGCGATGATGACCACCTTGGGCGCGCGTCTTGTGGGCCTTTCTGACGGGGCCACAGTGATCGAGGCCCCCATTCTGCCCAGCAGCCGGCAACAACACGGCTTTGGCCATGCCGGTCTGACCTTTGCCATCGGCGACAGTGCGGCGGGCTATGCCGCGCTCAGCCTGATGCCAGACGGGGCCGAGGTGCTGACCACCGAGATGAAAATCAACCTGCTCGCCCCAGCGCAAGGAGAGCGCCTGATTGCCCGTGGCAGGGTGATCAAGCCCGGGCGTCGCCTTGTGATCGTGCAGGCGGATGTCTATGCGGTGCAGGATGGGGTTGAGACCCATATTGCCCTGCTCACCGGCACGATGATCCCGGTCTGAGTGTGGACGAGGAATCACCACGCGCCATCAGGCTGTGATTTCCGGGGTCAGGGTGAAACTCGCGCGCATTCCCAGCCCTGTGACATAGTAATCGTCCAGCCCGATCCGCACCTCTGGGTCGAGCACGGACCAGTCGATCCAATCAAGATCAAAGCCGGTATCATAGGCCACCATGGCAACCGCCCCCCGCCCCGGCACAAGCGCCGGGCGCGCGCGCCCCGCCACCGCTTCGCGCGTGCGGTCAATCCACAGAACCGGATCTTCGGTATCGACAAATCGGCCATCCACCACCACAAGGCGCGGGTGCAGGTCCCGGATCAATTCAAAAAGATCATGCAGGTCGGCCACCGTTTCCAAGAGATCAAAAAGCACAATCACTTCATATTGCCGCCCGGCCCGCACCTCGGATCGGATTTCCTCGACCGGATCGGCACAGCGCAGATCAATCCGCTCGCGCAATCCGACATCGGGCAGCCGGCCAAACCGCTCGACCATGGTGGCATCCGTTTCGATCCCCACCACCTGCAAGGCCCCCGCCGCCGCCAACGCATAGCACCATGCCCCATCGTCAGCCCCGATCAGCATCACCGTCGAATCGGCAATCGCGTGGCGATAGCTATCCACCAAAAGCGCATGCCGCGCCTGCGCCCGGTTCAAGCCGCCGGTTTTGTCATCGTCCGCCTGCCGTTTGAACCCATACCCCATGATCGTCATCACACACCCATCAGCCTGTATCGCCTTTGGTCTTGTAACATGACAAAAGATAGCAAACTCTTAAGCGCGATTTGGTTCAGCACGCAGGCCCATGACAACACCCCTGACCCCCGCTCTCTTGCTTCAGGCCTATGCCTCTGGTGTGTTTCCCATGTCGGAACGCCGCGACGATCCCGAAGTGTTCTGGGTTGATCCGCACCGCCGGGGGATTCTGCCGCTTGATGGGTTCCACATTTCACGGTCGCTGGCGCGCCGGATGCGGCAAGGCCGCTATGAGGCCACGCTTGACCGCGATTTCGAGGCGGTGCTGCGCGGTTGCGCCGACCGCGCCGATACGTGGATCAGCCCGCCAATCCACCGCGCCTATATGGCGCTGCATCGTCAGGGCTATGGTCATTCGCTGGAAATCTGGCAAGAGGGGCACTTGGTTGGCGGGGTCTATGGCGTGGCGCTTGGCGCGGCCTTCTTTGGCGAGAGCATGTTTTCGCGGCGCACGGATGCGTCGAAACTCGCCCTCGCACATCTGATCGACCATCTTGCCCTCTGTGGATTTCGCCTGTTCGATACACAGTTCATCACGCCGCATCTGGGGCGGCTAGGCGCGTTGGAAATTCCGCGCACGCAATATCGCGCGCTTTTGGAGGATGCGATGGAGGAGGAGGCGGATATCACCCGCCCTGCGTTCGATCCTGATCCGCGTCAGGTCTTGCAGCGCAGAACCCAGATGTCATAGCGCGGATGTTCCAACGCATTCAGCGCCGGAGAAGAGGCCAGCATCCAGCCGGAAAAGATCACCGCGCCACCCGCCTGTTCGGAAATTGTCAGATAGGCATAGGCGTCTGCGGCCGGGTCGTCTTGGGGATAGCGGCACTCGCCCAACACCACGTCGAGCGAGCCAAACACGGCCGATTGCCCGTTGGCCAGTTCCAGATCCTGTGCGCTGCCGTTGATCTTGTCGAGGCCACGCAACAACGCGCCTTGCGCAACCGCCGCCACCTCCTGCGCCGTTCCCACGCCCGCGCCTAGACAGAGCATAAGAGCGAGCCAGAGCGCTCTCATTGCGTCGTCTCTCCCTCGCCGCCCGAGACGAATTTCATCAGCAGTGATACAAGGCTGACCGACCCTTGGGTGAATTCGATCTCAGAGCCCGGTTCGACAGCAAACGGCGAGCCGCCCGGCATGATCTCAACGTAATTGCCCCCCAACAGCCCCTCAGAGGAAATCGCGACAGCGCTGTCATCGGGCACGTTGATGCCTTCTTGCACGGTAAAGGTCGTCTTGGCGCGGTAGGTTTCCGGGTCAAGCGCGATCTGCGTGACCCGGCCAACCTTGACCCCGGCCAGACGCACATCGGTGCCCACGCTGACACCATCGGCGCTGCGAAAGCTGGCGCTCAGTTGATATTCGCGCGCGCTGCCGGTGGTCATGCCGGTGGTCTTGCCCGCATAGATCAGAAATCCGACTGCGACAGCCAGAACCACGCCGCCAACCAGAACCTCGGCTTTACTCTCAGACATTTTCCTGTCCCTATTCCGGTGACCATGCCTCGTAATCGCGCCGCTCTGCGGGCGCTGCGCGGCGGATCGACCCTGCGGGCGCATAGGCCAGCGGCGTGCCGGTCAGATTCTCGCTATGCGGCTTTTCCCAAGGCTTATGGGCAAGTGGCTTGTCGGTCGGCGGCTCTTTATAGGTGTGATGCAGCCAACCGTGCCAATCGGGATCAACGCGGCTTGCCTCGGCCTCGCCATTGAAGATCACCCAGCGGCGCTTGTCGTCGCGGGTGCGATAAAACACATTGCCCTGCGCATCCTCACCCACCCTGACGCCATTGCGCCAAGTGTAGAGCTGGGTATTGAGTGTCTGCCCGTTCCACCAAGTAACGGCGCGCAGCAAGGTGTTGAGAATGCCCATTCGACCCTCCGACATCATTCAATCCCGATATGGCGGATTTGATGGCGAAGGTCCAGTGCCCGCAACACCGCATGACAGGACAGGGGCCCCAACAAAAAGCCCGCAACACGAATGTTGCGGGCTTTTTGATTCGGTTTCGGGTTGGCACGGCGGGCGGGATCAGCCCGCGCTGGCGCCTTCCTTCTTGCCCTTGCTTTCGGCGTAAATGACCAGCGGCGCGGCATCGGAATTGACCGCCTCTTCGTTGACCACAACCTCCTCAACATGGGACATGCTCGGCAATTCGAACATCGTGTCGAGCAGGATATCTTCGAGAATCGAGCGCAGACCGCGCGCGCCCGTCTTGCGGGCAATGGCACGCTTGGCCACAGCTTTGAGCGCGTCTTCGGTAAAGCTCAGCTGTGCGCCTTCCAGCTCAAACAGGCGCTGATATTGCTTGACCAGCGCGTTCTTGGGTTGGGTCAGGATCGTCACAAGCGCCTCTTCGTCGAGGTCTTCCAGTGTTGCGATCACCGGCAAACGGCCCACGAATTCAGGGATAAGGCCAAACTTGAGCAGGTCCTCCGGCTCCAGATCCGTGAAAATCTCACCGACGCCGCGCGCGTCATTATCACGCACATCAGCCCCAAAGCCCATGGCGCTGCCCTTGCCCCGTTGAGCGATGATCTTGTCCAGACCAGCAAAGGCCCCGCCGCAGATGAAGAGGATGTTTGTCGTGTCCACTTGCAGGAATTCCTGCTGCGGATGTTTGCGCCCGCCCTGTGGGGGCACGGCGGCCACGGTGCCCTCCATCAGCTTCAAGAGTGCCTGTTGCACGCCTTCGCCCGACACGTCGCGCGTGATCGAGGGATTCTCGGACTTGCGCGTGATCTTATCGACCTCGTCGATATAGACGATGCCACGCTGCGCGCGCTCGACATTATATTCGGACGACTGGAGCAGCTTGAGGATGATATTCTCGACATCCTCGCCGACATAACCAGCCTCGGTCAAGGTCGTGGCATCGGCCATGGTAAAGGGCACGTCGAGGATTCGCGCCAAGGTCTGCGCCAGCAAGGTCTTGCCGCAGCCCGTGGGGCCGATCAGCAGGATGTTGGATTTGCTGAGTTCGATATCGCTCTTGCCGGAATTGTTCAGCCGCTTGTAGTGGTTATGCACCGCCACAGACAGAACCTTCTTGGCGCGCGCCTGACCGATCACATAATCATCCAGCACCTTGCAGATATCACGCGGTGCGGGAATCCCCTCACTCGACTTGATACCGGCAGTCTTGGTCTCTTCGCGGATGATGTCCATGCAGAGTTCGACACATTCATCACAGATGAACACGGTCGGCCCTGCGATCAGTTTGCGCACCTCATGCTGGCTTTTGCCGCAAAAGCTGCAATAGAGCGTGTTCTTGCTGTCGCCGCCTGAGTTATTCGCCATTCCGTACCTTTCGGGCCCTGCGCCGTCTGCCGTGCATGCGCCCCGCGCGGGGCCTCGTCTGTGATCTGTGCTACCCTTCAGCTTAAGTCAGGCCGTATGGCACCACAATCCGAAAATATCCGGCCCGCCGTTGGGCCGGATCACGTTTACTTCGCGGCTTCGTCGCCCTTGTCGCGATTGGCCACGATCTCGTCGATCAAGCCCCAGGCCTTGGCCTCTTCGGGGGACATGAAATTGTCGCGCTCCAGCGCCTCTTCGACCTTTTTCAGGGTCTGGCCGGTGTGCTTGACATAAATCTCGTTCAACCGATCCTTGAGCTTTTGCGTCTCGCGCGCATGGATCATGATATCGGTCGCCTGCCCCTGATAGCCGCCCGAGGGCTGGTGTACCATGACACGGCTGTTCGGCAGCGAGAAACGCATCCCCGGCTCGCCGGCTGTCAACAACAGACTGCCCATGCTGGCCGCCTGACCCACGACCAGCGTGCTGACCTTGGGCTTAATGTATTGCATCGTATCATAAATCGACAGTCCCGAGGTCACGACCCCGCCGGGGCTGTTGATGTACATGCTGATTTCCTTGGACGGATTCTCCGCCTCAAGATGCAAGAGCTGTGCCACAATCAGGCTTGACATGCCGTCATGCACCGGACCGCTCAGAAAAATGATCCGCTCTTTGAGAAGGCGTGAGAAAATATCATACGCCCGCTCGCCCCGGCTGGTCTGTTCGACCACCATCGGCACGAGGGTGTTCATGTAGATGTCCATAGGGTCTTTCATTACAGCCCGCCTGTCCTGCGCCCGACCGTTGCCGTCAGGCTTTGTCAATCACTCCGACCATAGCCGGTCAGTTCCTAAAGGAGTCTTAGTGTTGCGCCCAAGGGGCTGCAAGGGCATCGCTCGATTTTGTAGCAGCGCCCTTGAGCGATGGCGCTTTGCGCGCCACATCTGCTCACTTTTTCGCGTGCAAATGCGGCCAACTTTTGCACATCCGGCAAAAACGACCTAGATACACCCAAACCAGCATCAGGATCCTAGAAAAATGCCGCTTCCCATTCTCGATGACACGCTCGACGCCGCCGAAATGGATCGCATGGTCGAAAATGCGACCACCGCCGCCAATTTCCTCAAGGCCATCAGCCATGAGGGGCGGTTGATGATTCTCTGCCATCTGGTGTCTGGTGAGCGGTCCGTGACCGAGTTGGAAACCTTGCTATCGGCGCGTCAGGCTGCGGTGTCGCAGCAGTTGTCACGCTTGCGCCTTGAGGGGTTGGTGACCGCCCGGCGTGACGGCAAGACCATCTATTACAGCCTTGCCGATGACCGGCCTCGCAAGGTGCTCGAAGTCGTCTACGAATTGTTCTGCGCGCCCAAACCCTAAAACCGCGCGACCGCCACCCATTCAGACCTTTTCCTGCGTGTGCTTGCGCAGCTCTGCCCGCGCCACTTGCCTGCGATGCACCGCGTCGGGGCCGTCGGCCAGACGCAGGGTGCGCACATGGGTCCACATCGCCGCCAGCGGCACATCCTGCGAGATGCCCTGCGCGCCGAACATCTGCACCGCCTCGTCGATCACCCTGAGGGCGACACGCGGGGCCACCACCTTGATCTGGCTGATCCACGGGGCCGCGGCGCGCGCGTCGCCCTGATCCATCATCCACGCGGCCTTGAGGCAGAGCAAACGCGCCTGTTCGATCTCCATCCTACATTCCGCGATGATATCGTAATTCGCGCCCAATTGCGCCAGCGGCTTGCCAAAGGCCTCGCGCGCAAGGCTGCGTTTGCACATCATCTCGAGCGCCGCCTCGGCCTGCCCGATCGCGCGCATGCAGTGGTGAATACGCCCCGGTCCAAGCCGCCCTTGCGCAATCTCGAACCCGCGCCCTTCACCCAAGAGCAGGTTTTCCGCAGGCACGCGCACATCCGCAAAGTTGAAATGCATATGCCCATGGGGCGCGTCGTCATGGCCATACACCTGCATCGGGCGCAGTTTCTCGATACCGGGCGTATCGGCAGGGACGACAATCATCGAATGGCGCTGATGCTTGGGCAGGTCATCGTCGCCGGTTTTGACCATTACAATATAAACTTTGCAGCGCGGATCACCGGCCCCCGTGGCCCACCATTTCTGGCCGTTCAGCACATAGTGATCCCCGTCGCGCACACAGGACATGGCGATATTGGTGGCGTCAGAACTGGCGACATCCGGCTCTGTCATGAGATACGCGCTGCGAATCCCCCCCTCCAAGAGTGGGGCCAACCACGCGGCCTTCATCGCCTCGGTGCCATAACGCTCGAACACCTCCATATTGCCGGTGTCGGGGGCGTTGCAGTTGAACACCTCGGCCCCCATCGGGGTCTTGCCCATTTCCTCGGCGAAATAGGCATATTCGACCGTTGTCAGGCCAAAGCCCCGCGTGCTGTCCGTGAGCCAGAAGTTCCACAGCCCCGCCGCCTTGGCGCGCGCCTTGAGCCCTTCCAGAATCTCGGCCTGTCGGGCGGTATAGCCCCAGCGATCCCCTTTGCCGATCTCAGCGTGATACTCGGCCTCGAGCGGCATGATCTCGTCGCGCACCATCGTCGCCACCCGCGCCAAGAGCGCGCGCATCTCGGGGCGCATTCCCAAATTCATGTCCATATCACCGGCCCTCTGCTATCCGTTGCCCCAATTGACAACATCGACTGCGCGGCGACAAGCGCTGTCGCACTCAGCCCGCGCGCCGATATTGCCCCGGCGAATGGCCAAAGCGGCTGCGGAATGTCTTGATGAACACCATGGGCGAGGCAAAGCCAGAGGCCATGGCAATCTCGGTCACGCTTAGGTCCGTCTCGCGCAACAGGCTGCGGCCATGATCCAGCCGCAGATCGCGGAAAAAGCGATAGGGCGTTTTGCGCAGGTATTTGACAAAGAGCCGCTCCATCTGGCGGCGTGAACAGCCCGCGGCATCGGCCAACTCATCCATGCTGATCGGCGTCTCGATATTGGTCTGCATGACCTTGATCGCCCGCACCAACAGCGGATTGCGGCTATCCAGCGCATTGCTGATCGAGGCGCGCTGCGGGCTGCGCTCGGCCCGGCGTTGGCTATAGAGGCACATATCGGCCACCACATCGGCAAAGGGCCGGCCATAATCGGCCTCGATCATTTCCAGCATCATATCTGTGGCCCCCACCCCGCCGCCACAGGTGAAAATCCCGCCATCCACCTCAAAGGTATTGCCCGTCACCTCGACCTCGGGGAACTTCTCGCGAAACGCAGGCTGGTTTTCCCAATGCAGCGTCGCACGCCGCCCCTCGAGCAGCCCCGCCTGCGCCAGCGAAATCGCCCCGGTGCAAATGCCCCCCACGCGCCCACCAAAGCGCGCATGCTGACGCAGCAGCGCCAGCAAATCCTTGCTGCCCGTGCCGGTGCGCACGGTGCCGCCACAAACCACAAGATCGGTTTCACGCGCAAACGCCCCCAACGACTGATCGACATTCACCGACATGGCGCAAGAGCTGACCACCGGCCCCCCATCCTGAGAGGTGACGGTCCAGCGATAGAGCGGGCGTTGCGCCAGTTGATTGGCAATGCGCAGCGGATCAAGCGCCGCGCTGAACGCCAGCAACGTGAAATCCGGCAAGAGATGAAAGGCAAAATGCCGGGCAGGTTTGGTGGTCTCTATGGCAAAGAATGCCGCCCCCTGCGGCACAATCGCCTTGCGTGTGATATGGGCGTCATTCTCCGGGTAGGACATGACAGGCTTCGGGCTCCCAATGCAGGGTCAGGGGGCTTCCTGAATGCAGATCAATGGATGCCAGTTCACCATGACTTTTCTGCACCTTCAACTCCTCTCCTGCATCCGTCTCAAGAAAGACAATCGCCGAGGCACCGACAAACTCTTCGCCGACCACCCGCGCGCGAATTCCCGGAACGCCCGCATCTGCCGCGCTGATCTGCATCTTTTCGGCGCTCACGACAAAAGACAGCGTATCGCCTACGGATTTCGCAGGGGTTTGAGGCGCTTTGACCGCAAAGCGACCATGCGCCGTCTCGACCTGCCAGAGATCGCCCGTTTTCTCGACCAGCTTTCCGGTGAATATATTGGCCGAGCCAAGGAATTCCGCCACAAAGCGGTTGCGCGGCGCGTGATAGATTTCCTGCGGCGTGCCGATCTGTTCGATCTTGCCCCGACTCATGATCACCACGCGGTCGGCCATGGAAAACGCCTCGGACATCGAGTGGGTCACATAGACAAAGGTGATGCCGAGATCCTTTTGCAGGTTGGACAGAACCGCCTGCATCCGCACCTTGAGATGCGCATCCAGCGCCGAAAGCGGCTCGTCCAGCAGCAGGATTTTCGGCTCTGTCACCAGCGCGCGGGCCAAGGCCACGCGCTGCCGTTGCCCGCCCGACAATTGCAAGATATTGCGATCCGCGAATTCAAGGATCTGCATCTTGTCCAGCCATTTGCGCGCCCTTTGCACCCGCTCCGCCTTGCCCACGCCGCGCATCTTGAGGCTGAATTCGACGTTTTCCTGCACCGTGAGAAACGGAAACAGCGCAAGGCTCTGCCAGACCATCGGCGTGTCGCGGTCCCATGTCGCCTTGCCGTTCACCCGCGCCCCGTCGAGATAGATATTGCCCTCGCTCGGGTCCTCGAGCCCCGCCAGCATCCGCAGCGTCGTGGTCTTGCCACAGCCTGACGAGCCCATGATCGCCAGAAACTCGCCGCGCCCGATCTCGAAATCCGCACGTTCCACGGCGGTGAACTCACCAAACCTTTTGACTACACCTTCCAGCCTGACAATGGCGTCGGATTTCACAGGGGTTTGCATGTTCATGGCTTGTCCTTTGTCGAATTGCGCAACAGCATCTGCGCCAGAATGATAAGTGTGATCGAACTGAGAAAGGCGAGCGAGCCGATGGCATTGATCCGCGGGCTGACCTGCCCCTGAAGAAAGCCCAGAATTTTCACCGGCAGCGTTTCATTGAGGCCCGAGACGAACCACGCCACCGCGAATTCATCAAACGACACCGCCATGGTGATGAAGAGCGCGGCAAAGATCGCGGGCTTGGTAAAGGGAATAATGACATGGCGCAGCGTCGCCCATTCATTGCCCCCCAGATTCCACGATGCCGCCTCTAGGTCGGGGTCCATCTGTGACAGGCGCAGCCGGATGATCGCCATGGCAAAGGGGCTGCACATCACCCCATGCGCGATGATGATGGAAATCGCACTCCCCGACAGGTTCACCCGCGACAGGAACGCCAGCATAGCCAGCCCCATGATCACCACCGGGATGGTCGGCGGCAACAGCGCCAGCGCGAGATACACGTTCTTGCCAAAGAAGTTGTAGCGAAAATCTGTATAGGCCCCGCCAAATCCCAGCACCGTGGCAATCACCGCCACGATCAACCCCACGACCACCGTGTTCAGGAACCCGGCCCAGACGAACGGGTCCTCCCAGATCAGCCGATACCACTCGGTCGAGAAATGCCCCAAGGGCAGCGACGGGAACCGGTCGGAATTGAGCGAAAAGACAAAACTGCCAAGGATCGGCGCAAAGATGAAGAGGACACAAACCGCGATATGCAGCTTCAAGGCGCCATTGATCAGGCGGTTGTCATTGCCGGTCATTTGCCGCGCTCCTTGTAGGCATAGGTGATTGCGGCAAAGGCCACGGTCAGCAGCGTGCCGATCATCATCAGCGCGACCACGGCGGCGCGCGGCCATTGCTGGCCGGATTTGGTGATATCGGTGATCAGGATCGACAGCGTCGGCGGATTGCCCCCGCCCAGATAAAGCGGGCTCACGAAATCGCCAAACGACAGGATAAAGGCAAAGAGCGCCGCAATCACCAAACCCACGCGCGCCGACGGCACGATCACCGAAAACACCGTGCGCAACCGCCCGCAGCGCAGATTATGCGCCGCCTCGACAAAATCGCGATTGACGAAATTGAGGCTGAACACCTGCAACAGGATCACCAGCGGCAGACAGAGCGTGACCATGCCCACCAGCGTCCCGAACGTGGTGTTGAGCATGCCAAAGGGCCCGATGCCCAGCATGCCCAGCGCGGCATTGATGATGCCCCCATCCGACAGGAACACTTGCAGCGCATAGATACGAACCAGATAGCTGGTGAAGAACGGGATGATCAGCACGAAAATCACCCATTGCTTGACCCGCTCCGACAGCTTGAATGAAATCGCATAGGCCGCCGGAAAGGCGATGGCGCTGGTCAGAACCGCGCTTGCCGTGGCCAGAATGGCGGTGCGCGCATAGGCATCCCAAAAGGTGCCGCGCGTCAGGATACGTTCCCAATTGCCGAAATTCAGATCCGGCATCATCTGGAAATTGCGCACCGTCCAAAAGCTGATGGCGATCAGGAAAAGCAGCGGCACCGCAAAGAACGCCAACTGCCAGATCAAAAGGGGCAGCGACAGGGTGAGAGAGAATAGGCTGGGTCGGGTCATGGAATGCGGCTTTCTCAGAGGCAAGAACGGAGGGGCCGGGGTCTGGGGAGAAGAGACCCCGGCCAAGCCCCCGTCAGGCGCCCTTGTAGTCGGACCAGAAGTCGTTCCAGTCCTCAAGGCTTTGTTGCACAGGCAATTGGCGATACTGGATACGCCCTTCGCGGATCATGTCCATCGCATTATGCTGGCCCAGCACCATGTTCTGCCGCTTGGCCTCGGCGGGGTTGGTGGCGTTCAGCACCTCCCAGCCCTTCTTGCTGGGGATGAGCGCGGGATAGGCCGCCATATCGGCGGATTTTGCCTGCCCCTCGGCCGATGTGATCCACTGAATCCACTTGCGCGCCATGTCGTAATTCTGCGTGCCCTTGCCAATCGAAAAGGACTCGGTCCATTGCAACCCGCCCTCTTCGGGAATGGTGGTGCGGACCTTGGCACCGTTCTTTTCGAGCACGCCGGTAATCCAGTCACCAATCCCGGCAAAGGCCACCATCTGCCCGTCATTGAGCGACGAGAACGTGCCGCCATAGTCAAAGAACCCGCCGACCTGCCCGCGCAGCGCCATCGTGGCCTCTTGCACCTTGTCCCAGCCTGCATCGTCGATGTCATAGGCAGACGCGTTGCCAGCCGAGAGGCTCAGTTGCCCAAGGTTGGGCAAATGCCAGTCGAAATGCCCCAGCTTGCCGGTCACGCGGGCGTCCGAGAACACCGCATAGCTGGCCGCGTCCTTTTCGCTCAGCACATCGGTGTTATGCGCCACCCCCAGAAAACCAAAGCGCGTGATCACGGAATAGAGCGTGTCATCCTGCCAATGGCCGGGGAAATTCTGGAACTCGGGGTAAAAATCGTCAAAGGCGTAATCGGCGGCATCCAGCGCCTCGATATAGCCCGCCGCGTTCAACTGCTGCACATATTCGGCATCCGACAGGATCACATCATAGGTGCCCGCCGGCGATTGCGCGATCAGGCCCAGCATATTGTCACCGCCGGTATAGTATTTCGGCGTGAACTTGACGTTGTTCTCTTCTTCGAACGCGCCAACGATGTCAGGCTCTGCATGGCCATACCAGGCCAGCATCGACAGGTTGACGGTCTGCGCCGACGCCCGGATCGACAGGAACGGCGTGGCAAGGGCTGCGCCCGCGGTCATTTTCAAGAGATGGCGACGGGTGGGGGTTCTCAGGGTCATTGTGTTCTCCATGTTGGCAGGAATTTGTTTTGGTTTTTCAATCTCGTCACTCAGCCGCCACGCGGTCGCGCGTCGCAAACTCGGTGCGCAGTGCCGCGACGATGCCGCGCGTGCAGACATCAATCAGGATGTCACCCTTTTCCGCCGTGGCGTTCTTGGGCGAGGACAACGTGCCGCTTGCGGGCGTCCAGTCGGGATGCGGCGGGTAGACGTCATAGGGCGGGAAACTCGCCGGCGCGTGATCCACCGCGCGCTCCAGCGATACAAGGTCTGGATAGAGCCGCAGCATGAGCGAGGTTTCCAGCACCCCGCCATGCTCGATATCCCAACCCAGAAACCCCTCGGGGTATAGCTTGGCAATCGCCGCCTGATCGACAAAATCCCAGTAGGACAGCACCACGACCTTGGTGTCATGGATGCCCGACCAGCCCAATTCGCGCAGCGCAAGGTCGATCCCCTCGGCAATGAACCACGAATTCTCGAAATGACCATTCACGATGCAGATCTGACGGTTGCCGTGACGCGCAAACTCGCGGATTACATCCTTGAGCGCATTCACAAGGCTCGCGCCATCAAGGCTGGTGGTGCCCGGAAAGAAATTGCCACCGCCAGATTTCTGCTGCGATTTATACCCATATGTAAAGGGCGGTGCCACCAGCCCGCCCACCTCAACCGCCGCGCGGCGCGCAAATTCGGTGGGCAACAGCACATCGACATGCATCGGCATGTGATGGCCATGCTGCTCCATCGACCCAAGCGGGATGAGAATCGGCACCCCGCCACGCGCGACCCGGCGCTGATACTCGGGCCAGGCTAATTCTGCTGCAAAAACCGTATCTTGGGCCATGTCATCGCCTTTCTTGTCGGATTGAGCGACCCTAGAACAGCTTGCCTCATGCGCAAAATTCATAGTAACAATGCATGAATAAGGATTCTTAATCATGCGCCATTTCGTCAATCTGCAAACCGACCTGATCCGCACGTTTGTGACGGTGGTGGACCTTGGCAACTACACCGAAACCGGTCAGGTTTTGGGCCGCACGCAGCCCGCGATTTCCCTGCAAATCAAACGGTTGGAAGATTTGGTGGGCGCCAAACTCTTGCATCACAAGGGTAAGGTTCTGGAGCTGACACCACAGGGGCACGCCCTTATCGGCTATGCCCGCGAGATGTTGCGCCTGAATGATCGTGCGGTTGCCAACCTGCACGAGGCTCAATTCATGGGCACGCTGCGGGTGGGTTTGCCCACCGATTACGCGATTGGATATTTTCAGCGCATCATCGCCGATTTCGCCCGCGCCAATCCCGAGGTGACATTCGACATCCGCTGCGACTGGAGCCGCAATATCCTCAGCCAGCTGCATGTCGATGAATTGGACCTTGCCATCGCCATCACCGATACGATGCCCGCGCCCTATGTCTCGCTCTACTGGTCCGAGCGCCCATTCTGGGTCTGTGGGCGCGACTATCAATTCTCGCTCGACAAGCCGGTGCAAATCATCGCCCACCCCAAGGGCTGCTTCTATCGCAAACGGATGATTGAAGCGCTGAACACCGAGGGGCGCGAATGGCGGATTTGCTTTGAAAGCCCCGGCATCACGGCGGTGCAAAACGCGGTGCTGGACGGGATGGGCGTGACGGCGCTGACCAAGAAAACGCTCCTGCCCGGCATGCGCGTGCTGTCACCCAAAGAGGGGTTCCCACCGCTCGCCAATCTGCACGTCGGCCTCTTTTACAAGCATATCAAGGCCTCTGATGCCGCGCTGAAACTGATCGAACAGATCACCGAAGGCGTCAGCGCCTTTCGCAAACCAACCCATGCCCGTAGCTAGCCTGCATTTCCTTTTCTTATTCTCAGATCAAACCTATTAATTTTGTTCGACGCATCTTTGCTGGTAGCGAATGCCTATCCAAGCCAGTGAGGAGAGACCCAAATGCTTGACGACATGCTGCACGTCACGGAATGGCACAACGGGGAAAAGGAGTTTTCGCCCTTTTCCGACAATGAAATGGCCCGGCGCCAGAACGAATTGCGCGTCTGGATGGCCGAGAACGACGTCGATGCGGCGCTCTTCACTTCCTATCACTGCATCAATTATTATTCAGGCTGGCTCTACTGCTATTTTGGTCGCAAATACGGCATGGTCATTGACCAAAAGAATGCCACGACGATTTCTGCGGGCATTGACGGCGGCCAGCCCTGGCGCCGGACCTTCGGCAGCAATGTCACCTATACCGACTGGCGGCGCGACAATTTCTATCGCGCGGTGCAGGGCCTGACCAAGGGTGCGCGCCGCATCGGCATCGAGTTTGACCATGTCTCGCTCGACTATCGCCAGCTTTTGCAGGATGCCCTGCCCGGCGTCGAACTGGTGGACGTGAGCCAGCCCTCGATGTGGATGCGCACCATCAAATCCGCCGAGGAGATCAAGCTGATCACCGAAGGCGCGCGCATCTGTGACGTGGGCGGCTATGCCGTGGCCGGTGCGGTGCAGGCGGGCGTGCCCGAGCATGAGGTGGCCATCGCGGGCACCAATGCGATGATCCGCGAGATCGCCAAATCCTTCCCCTTTGTCGAACTGATGGACACCTGGACATGGTTCCAGTCCGGCATCAACACCGATGGCGCGCATAACCCCGTGACCAACCGCGTGGTGCAATCGGGCGATATCCTCAGCCTCAACACCTTTCCGATGATCTTTGGCTATTACACCGCGCTCGAACGCACGCTTTTTTGCGATCACGTCGATGACGCCAGCCTCGACATCTGGGAGAAAAACGTCGCCGTGCATCGCCGCGGGTTGGAGTTGATGAAACCCGGCGCGCGCTGCATGGATATCGCGATCGAACTCAACGAGATGTATCGCGAATGGGACCTGCTGAAATACCGCTCTTTCGGCTATGGTCACAGCTTTGGCGTGCTCAGCCACTATTATGGCCGCGAGGCGGGCGTGGAACTGCGCGAGGATATCGACACCGTGCTGAAACCCGCCATGGTCGTGTCGATGGAACCGATGGTGATGATCCCCGAAGGCCAGCCCGGTGCCGGTGGCTACCGCGAGCATGACATTCTGGTGATCGGCGCGGACGGGGCCGAGAATATCACCGGCTTCCCGTTCGGACCTGAACATAACATCGTCGGCAAAGGCTAAACGCCCTTGCGCGGCGCGCTTGAAATCGTGATTGCGGCGGCCAGTGTCCTTTTGACGCTGGCCGCCGTGGCGCTTGCAGACCGACCCGCCATGGCGCTCTTGTCCGGCTCTCGCGCCGTGATCGTTCCCGGTTATGCCAGCGGGTCAGGCGCGATATTGCCACCACAGATCAGAACCGCCACCCGTTCCCCCGCCGCAGGCCGATAAGCGCCCGACAAAAGCGCCGCCAGCGCCGTGGCCCCCGCCGGTTCCACCAATTGCCGCAATTCCCGCCACAAAAGCGCCTGCGCTTCAAGAATGGCGGCATCCCGCACCAGCACGCTCTGCACCCCCTGCGCCTCTGCCAGACCATAGCACAGGCCTCCAATCCGCCGCGCACCCAGCGCATTGGCAGCCACCCCCGACACCTCGACATCGACGGG
>Ga0208490_100026_pt1 | contig 130413 bp, 136 predicted proteins | sample SubbioAug_CSWold_FD_184818 | JGI IMG/M metagenome (GOLD analysis project Ga0208490, IMG submission 184818) | Serpentinite rock and fluid subsurface biosphere microbial communities from McLaughlin Reserve, California, USA - CR11Aug_CSWold (SPAdes) | ecosystem: Environmental > Terrestrial > Deep...
CGCCGGTACGTTGTGCCCATCGCCGCGGGGTGGAGCAGTTCGGTCAGCTCGCCGGGCTCATAACCCGGAGGTCGCAGGTTCAAATCCTGCCCCCGCTACCACGGAGAGGCCCCTACGGGGGCCTCTCTTCGTTTCGGTGCACGGGCTGCTCACAGAATGCTCACAGGCGCGCGCCTCCCTTCCGTTGGGCATGCTCAGTCGCCGTTGATCGTCGCGGCGAACGTCGCCGCAGCCTGTGCGCCCTGTTGCGGGAGGACGTGCGCGTAGGTGGTGGCCGTGAACGCCTCCGAGGCGTGCCCCAGCCGTCGGGACACGACGTGCAGGGCTACCCCTCCGGCGAGCATGAGCGTGGCGTGTGAGTGCCTCAAGGCGTGGAGGGTGACTCGGCGTACGTTGATGCCCTTCACGAGCCGGTCGAAGGTCTGCGAGACCGTGTCGGGGTGGAGCGGCTGGCCGTCCTCGCCGACGAACACCAGATCGTCGAGGCCGGGCTTGCCGAGCCCGAGCCACGCCCGGTGCTCCAGGTAGCGGCCCCGGTGGTCGCGGAGCGCGGCGACGGTCGACGGGTCGAGGTCCACGGTGCGCCGCGAGCGGTCGGACTTTCCGTACTCCACCTCCTCTACCCGGCCGCCCTCGCCCTTCACCCGCTGGCGGAGCACCGTCGCGGTGCCGGCGTCGAGGTCGAGGTCGCGCCAGCGCAGCCCGACCAGCTCGCCGCGCCTCATGCCCGTGAACGCGCCGAGGACGAACAGGGCCGCGAGCCGGACCGTCTTCGCCGCGTCGAGGAACGCGACCAGCTCGTCGCGGGTCCAGGTCTCCACCGACGCCCGTGGCGGAGTCTTGTGGACCGCCTTGCCCCGTCCCACCGATCCTGCCGGGTTGCTGCGGATGATCTCGTCCGCGACGGCGTCTTCCAACGCACGGTGCAAGGTGAGGTGCACGTTGTGGACCGTCTTCGGTGAGAGGCCGCGGTCCTCGCTGCCGTCGTCACGCTTGCGTGGCCTCACCGCACCGGACTCGCGCAGCTCGACGTAGAAGCCCTTTACGGTCTGCCGGTCGAGGGCACGGAGAAGCTGGTTCCCGAGCCGAGGGGTGATGTAGGTGCGGACGTGCCCCTCCGCTGCCGACCACGACGACGCCTTGACCTCGCCCTTGTAGCCGGCGAGCCAGCGGTCGAGATACTGCCCGACGGTCAACTTGGAAGGTTCGATGACCTTTCCGTCCTTCGCCTCACCCTGGAGGTCGTGCATCGCGGCGAGCGCGGCGTCACGGGTGGGGAACCCGGAGCGCATCCGCTGCTTTCGGGGTGCGCCGGGGGCGGAGACGTCCACCACGAACGTCCAAGACCAGCCCGTCCCGGAGGACCGGCCGAGCTTGCGGCCGCAGCCCGCACAGGTGCCCTTGTCGTTGGAGACGTTGCGTCGGCAGCCCGCGCACCGCTTGTAGATCGAACCCTGCCTCATGGTCAGCCTCCAGCCTTGCCGGGCGTGGTGGGGGGTAGGAGGTGGTGCTCGTTTCGCGCTCGCCAGACGTAACGACCAGCCGTGGGGCGCTTCACGCCGAGCCGATCGGCGACGGTCTGGACCGGGTCGCGTCCCTCCAGCAAGGCGCGCTTGTAGATGTCCGCGACCGTCTCGAAGTGCGCATGGTCGAGCTTCGCGCCCTGACGCGCCGGGGGGCGATCGTGGACCTCCATCGCCTGCTGACGCCAGTCCGAAGGGTCGACGGGCTGCGGTGGTCTCGTGTCCGTATGGAGTCCCGCGAGGATGGCGTTCCGTAGCACTTGGGCCGGTCTGATCTTGCGCATCCCGACCGTCGTCAGCTCCTCGCGCCCATCGTCGTAGGTGGTGCTGAGTTCCGGCTCCAAGAACCAAGCTCGGCAGCGCGGGTGGACGGTCAGACCGTCCCCGTGCGGTTGTCCGTCCGCGACGCGCACTTGCTGCTCGACCTCGTAGACCTCGGGATCGAAGATGCGCACGCGGTACCGCTCGGGCAGCCGCCACTCGTTGTACGGCACGAACCGGACCGATCTGGGGAAGCCGACGATGTAGGCCCGCCCGCGGGGGACGCTGAGGGCGTATCGCCACCCTCGACCCATGTCGAGGGGGAGGACGCCGTCCTCCCCCTCGAGGTCCAGCCGGGTGATCCCTTGCCCGTGTGCGGGATCTCGTCGCTGGTCGTCGCTTTGACTACTCATTCTCCTCATGATGCAGGATGTCGATGCGATGTCAAGCCGTATCTATCTTGCAGTAGTCCCTTGAGCTTGGGCGTCCGGCTCCCCCCGGGGCGTCGGGTGGTCAGGCGTGCGAGCCCTCGACGAACTGCATCAGCTGATCGCGGCTGAACCGGAACACGCGGCCCACTCGGATCACCGGCAGCTCTCCCCGGTGGACCATCGAGTAGACAGTGTCCGGGTCGACACGAAGCACCTCGGCGACTTCCGAGACGCGCAGGACCATCGGCAGATCGTGCACGTCGTCGGGTGTCGTGGCGGTACCGCCCACGTCAGGATCACGTTGTCGCGTCGTCGTCGCGGGACCTTCCATCAGCGGGGCTCCTTCTGACTCGTCCTGCTCTCCGTGCCTTGGAGGGCGTGGATCCGGCGGGCATCCACGTCGGCGGCGACGAAGCGGTGGAAGTCGTTGCGGCGGTTGGTGATGGCGACCTCGTCGTTGGTTGTGTCGTCGGGTGGTTCGCCGGGCCAGATGGTCTGGCGGGTGGGCCGGTCGCGGCCGAGGTTGGTGCCGCAGGTAGCGACCCAGTCGCGGAGGCGTTCGCGGGTGTCGGCGAAGTCGCGGTGCCAGCCGATGGGTGCGGAGCCGTGCTGCTCGGGGTCGTAGGCCCCGAGCCAGTGCAGGTGCAGCGCGGAGAGTTCCCACACGAGTTCGGGGTGGCGGTGCCAGGCCGGGGGGATGATGGCGGCGGGCAGCCCGTAGGTGCGCCGGAGCCAGTCGACCCAGGCGTCGAGCTCGTGCCATGCGGTCTGGGCTTGCTCGGCGGTGAGCCGGTTCCAGTTGATCGGACGTGGCGGGTCCGGCAGGTCGGGCTCGCTGTCGGCCGGCCCGTCGGTCAGCTCGGGGTGCTCGCCTGGCACGTCGACGCCAGCGGGGCCGTGGTCGCGGGGATGCCCCTGGTCGGGGGTCGCGTCGTAGCGGGTCATGGTTCGGCTCGTCGGTGGTGGCTGGTCACAGGGACACGGCCGGGCTGTCGTGCGCGCTTGTCGCCGGGCTCGGTGTGCTGTCGGGGAGCGCTCGGGTCGGCGCCTCCGTGGCTGCCGCCTGGTCGACCGCGGCGGCCCGGCGGGTGCGGTCGATGCTGTAGGTCGTGCGGGCGGTGTCGTGACCGAGCTTGGTGGCGATGAACTCCTCACCGTGGCAGGTCTGGCCGTCGACCTGGTGCTCGTAGGTACGGACGTAGCCCTCGGCGACGAACCGGTCGCCCTTGGCGAAGGCGGCGTGGGCCCGCTCGGCGGTACGCCGGTAGATCACGAGGTCGTGGAAGGTGGTGTCGAGCTGGGTGTACGACCCATCGTCGTTGCGCCGGTAGTGCTCCTGGCCGATCTTGGCGTAGAGCCGTGCGTCGCCGTGGGTGGTGAAGGTCAGCTGCGGGTCGGAGGCGATGAACCCGGTCACGGACTGTTGGGTGCGGATGGCCATCCGGGCTCCTTGGCGCGAGGTCAGGGCGGGCGTCTGCTATCGGCAAGGTGCGCATCCGCCCCCAGGGCGTCGTGATCGCCGGGACACGCAGGGGGCCACGGCCGGCCATGGCCGATGCGGCCGGCACGACCAGCACGGGGGATGCTGTGGGCTCTCAGCTCGGAGACGACGCGCCGGATCAGCATCAGAGCCAGTCGCGTCGGAAGCATGTGGCGATGGTCCCGGTTCCCAGTTCGTGCTGGTCAGGTCCCGGTGCACGCGGTCACGTCACGGGCACATCGGCGACCGGTTGTGCAGCGTCGCGGTCATCGCCGGCCACGTCGGTCACCTCGACGATCCGTCGGTCGTGGTGGCGGGTGCGGCGCGCAGGAGGGCCTCGATCTGGTCGCGGTGGGTGGTGAGGCGGTCGGCGTCGGGTCGGTCGGTCCAGGCGCGCAGGTCGGTGATGATGGGTGGGGCGGTACGAAGCAGGGTCAGCCCGGTCCCGAACGGCAAGGTGCGCAGCGTGTCGGCGGGCATGATCGGCACGCGGCGCAGGGAGCGTTGGCTAGAGCGGCCGCCGTAGGCGTCGATGCTGGTGGAGTCGGTGTGCTCGTCGCGGTCGCCGATGAGGGCGGAGAGGTCTTGGAGGTCGCGGCTGTTCGAGCCGCCGCCGAGGACGAGCTTGACGATCGAGGCGTCCCAGATCGCACCGGCGGCGTCGTTGCCCCACTTGACCCGTGCTTGGGCCATGGACTGGAGCACCGGCATGGTGGTGATGCCGGTGCCGCCGCCTTCGGCCATCAAGGTGGGCAGCGAGGGGAGCGGGGCGAGGTTGCCGATCTCGTCGAGGGCCATGAGCAGGGGTGGGTCGAGTCTGGCGCCGGGGGAGGTGGCCGCGAGCGTGCGGGCGACTTCGACGAGGTCTTCGATGAACGCGGCGACCAGCGCGGCGGACGCGCCGGCGCCGGCGCCGGTGGCGAGCAGGTACAGGGTGCCGTTGTCGCGCAAGAACGAGGTGGGGTCGAACTCTTCGCCTGGTCGGGGGGTGATGGCGTCGAGGACGCGGGGGTCGGCCAGCGCAGCGAACGCGAGCGAGACGCCTTGCCAGATCGAATCGCGGGTGCGCGGGTCGGCTTGGATCATCGCGTCGAGCGATTCGGCCCAACCGGTCGCCGCCTGCGGGCTGGTTTGCAGGATGCGGACGGCGTCGGCGGCGATGGTGGGGTTGAGCGCCCACTGGTAGAGCGTGGCGGGGTCGCGGCTGTCGAGCGCGGCGGCATGCAGCAGGGCTTGGATGGCGGTGCGGGTCTTGCCTTCCCAGAACCCGCCGTTGTCGACCCCGCCCGACCCGAGCCCGGTGGCCGAGGCCAGCCCGGTGGCACGGATCATCGCGGTGAGCGGCTTGTGGCAGCCGCGGACCGGGGACCAGCGCAGCCCTGCCGGGAGGCCTGGGGCGAGCTGCTGGGGGTCGAACACCGCGACCGGGCCGTGGCGTTCTCGGGCGCGCAGCGTGGTGGTGAGGTTGTCGGGGCGGGTGGAGGTGGTGATGACCGGGCCGGGCGCGTCGCAGATGGCGTTGATCACCAGATGGAGCCCTTTGCCGGAGCGGGGTGGGCCGATCAGCAGGATGGAGTCCTCGATGGTGGCCCACACCTGACGGCCGCGGGCGGTGCCGAGCAGGTAGCCCACCTCGTCCGGACGCGGGTCTTCGAGTGAGGGCCGTAGGTTTCCGGCCCGCCGAAGAAGCGTTCGTGGCGATGCGGTGCGGGCGATGTCGGCGGTGGTAGCGGTGCCGGCCAGCCGACGCGGATCCCATCCCGAGCTCCGGTCCGTGACCGCTCGCCACACGCCCCAGCCGCAACCCGCCAGGATGGCCAGCAACAGGGTGACGGCGACCCAGTAGGCGAGCGGGTGCAGGCCGGGCGCGTCGAGCGCGGCTGCAGGGTCGAGCGGGTCGGCCAGAACCCACATCGCGTCCGCGACACCGACGCCGGGTGGGGCGGCTGCGGTGGCCCAGGTCGCGAGCGTGCCGGCCAGACGCAGAAGCCCGGCGGCCACCGCCGCGGCAGCGAGCAGCGCCAGTGCGACGTTGACCGGCCCGTCGGCCGGGGGCCGCTGTCCACGGTTCATGCCAACTCCTGACCACGGCTCGCGCCCGCCTGCGTGCCCACTGGTGGCGTCGGGCCGCGCCGTCCGGGAGCCGGGAACCCGTCGTGGTGGAGGCGGCGGCGCCTGCCGGTGTCCGCGGCCGCCTCTGCGGGCACCCCGATGTGGGCGTCGGTGTCCTGTCCGGGGCCGCTCGTCCACGCTTGGGGCTGCGCTGGCGGCTCCGAGGCATGCGGATGGTCGAGGGTTGGTGGCGGTCCGGTGGGCTGGGGGGTCGGCGGGGTGAGGATGTCGGCGTGGACGGTCCCGTCGGGTTCGTGGACCTCGACCCGGACCGGCGTGGCGAGCTGGTCGACGATCTGGGTGAGCGCCTCCCCGAGCTGCGCCCGTGGGACGGCGGCGTCGGCGACCGGGTGCGCGTCGAGGGTGATCGTCACCGTGTCGCCGTCCTCCGTTCGGATCAGAACGAGGGGCAGCACCACCGGTACCAATCCCGAACCGTCGCCGCGCAGCCGTCGGCGGGTCATCCGGTCATCCTGGCCGTGGTGTCGAAGATGGTGAGCTCGTCGGGGTGGAGCTGGTGCTGCACGACGAAGGAGCGGTCGGTGATCTTCCACAGCCCCTGGCCGGTCCCAAGGCCCGGCAGGAGGCGCTGTTCGGTACGGGTCAGCCCGAGCGTCTGGCCGGTGGTGCCGAGCTGGTCGGTCTCTTGGCGGTAGATGATCCGGGTCTCGGCGTTGGCCAGCAGCGAGGCGGCCAGGGCATGGACGGCCGAACCCTTGTCGCCGACGGTGTCGAGGTCGGTGAGCTTGTGGAAGATCAGCAGGTTCGCGATGCCGTAGTGGCGTGCGAGCCGCCACTGGGCGTCCATGCGTCGTAGCAGGGCCGGGTGGGACATCAGCCGCCACGCTTCGTCGTAGACCACCCATCGGCGGCCCCCGTTCGGGTCGAGCAGCGCCGATTCCATCCAGGCTGACGCGCAGGTCATCAGCACCGAGGTCAGCGTGGCGTTCTCCGCCACCCGGGAGAGGTCCAGCGACAGCATCGGCAGGGCGGGGTCGAACCGGACGGTCGAGGGTCCGTCGAACAGCCCGGCCAGATCGCCGGCGACCAGCCGGCGCAGCGCGTGCCCGACGATCCTGCCGTCCTCCTCGAGACGGCGGTCGCGGTCGGTGTCGGGGGCGAGGATGCGATCGACGACCATCGGCAACACCGGCACGTCGGCGGCGGCGGCGGTGGCGGACAGGGCGAGGTCGATGGCGGTGTGCTCGGTCGGCGTCAACGGCCGGGTCAGCACGGTCTCGGCGAGCGCGCCGAGCAGCCCGCGTCGGCGGGAGGCGACCTGCAGCTTCCACTGCGCATCCGAGACGCCGGCGGGGCGGTGGCCTTCGTCGAGCGGGTTGAGGCGGGCCGGCAGGCCGTGGCCGAGCACGATGGCTCTGCCGCCGACCGCCTCGGCGACCGGGGTGTGCTCGCCCTTGGGGTCGCCGGGGACGTACACGCGCCGCCCGAAGGCGATGGAGCGGGTGTAGAGCGATTTGGCGAGCGCAGACTTGCCGGCACCGACGATCCCGGCCAGCACCACGTTGGGGGCGGTCAGCACGCCGCGCTGGTAGAGGACCCACGGGTCGTACACGAACGACCCTCCGGAGTAGAGGTCCTGGCCGACCAGCACCCCATCCGGGCCCAGGCCGCCTTCGGCGAGGAACGGATACGCGGCCGCGAGCGCCGCGGAGGTGTCGTGATGGGTCGGGACCCGCAGCCGCCGGTAGGAGCGCAACGCGGCCGGGCCGGGCTCACCGCCGGCCGGCAGGTAGCCGGCCGCACGCGCCTCGGCCTTGTGTGCTTGGGCCTGGAGCTTGGTGGCCGCACGACGGGCGGCCGCCTCGGCGGCCGAGATCCCGGCGGCGGCCCGGCGGCGTCGTCGGCGGACGCGGCGCCGCTCGCCGGCCGGGCCGACCAGCACCGCACTGGCGATCTTGGAGGGTGAAGCCATACCACAGGCCTCCATCATCAGCGGGACAGGCCGGCCGGCTCCCGGGGCATCTCGCCGGCGCCGAACAACGACGGCGGCGCCAGGTGCCGGTCGGACGCCCGAGCTGGGGCGCGGCCCGGCGTCTGGGTGGCGTCGGGCCAGTGGATGCGGTCGGCGGTCTGGCGGGCCGAAGCGACGGCGGTGGTCGCACGCTCGAGCTCCATCGCGGCCTGGGACAGCTGCATGGCCACATCGAACGAGCTGCGGTACCCGCCGTCGGCGTCGCCGGCCACCTCGACCGCGCCCTCGGCGGCGCGCTCGTGCCAGCCGGCGAGCTGGTCGAGCACCTGGCGTAGCGCGCCGAGCCCTGACGCGAGCGAGCCGATCATCGTGGCCGTCTCGGCCTGGGGCGCCATCGTGCGGGTGGTGTGCGCCAGTTCACGCAACAGCTCACCCACCCGCTCGCTGTCCACCGTGGGATCAAGGGTGGCGATCATGGTGTCCTCCTGACACGTGCGGCCCGTGGTCCAGACACCGGCAAGAGGCAGGTGCACCGCCCCGGCCAACATCGCCGCGGCCGCGCTCAGCGTGCGAGCGGACCGCTGTCGCGTGGCGCGGTCGGCCCACCGAACGACGTCGGGGCCGCCAGCCGCCGCGACGGCCAGTCCGGCGGCCAGTCCGGCGGTTCGGGGTGCCACACGATCCGGCCGTTGTGGCTCCACGCCGCCGCCACCCGGCTGTAGGCCCGGTCGAGCAACGTCGCCGCCTCACGCAGCTCGCCGGCCGCGATCTCGGCCGCGACCTCACCACCCAGCTGCCGGAGGTCGGTGGTTGCGGCGAGGGGTGCGTGGCGGTCGTGGAGGTCGGCGAGCCGGTCGAGGGTCTGTCGCAGCGAGGCCAGCCCGGCGTGCAACGATCCGAGCACCGGATAGCTCTCCGAAGGCTCCGGGATCGACCGGGTGGCGTGCGCCAGGCCCCGCAGCGCCTCACGTGCCGTATCCGCGGCCGTTTCGGCAGGTTCGCTGCTCACCATGTCGTCACCTCGCCTCGGGTGCCGCCCACCGCACGGCGGGCCGTCGTCAAGCAGGTGCGCCGGCGGCGCCACGTCGCACACCGGCTGGCTGGCCAGCAACGAAGGGTCAGATGCCGCGGCATAGCGGCAGTGCGGCGGCGACGAACGCCTGGGCCTGTTGGCCGACCAGGCGGCGGGTCTCGCAGGAGGCTTGGATGGCGGCCTGTTCGATCTCGGCCACTGCGGCGTCGAGGGCGTCGGGGGTGGTGGCGGTGATGGCGAGCAGGCCGGTATAGCGAAGCGCGCCGTGCCCGGCGGTCAGGTCGGCTTCCTGCTGGAGCACGTCGTGGTACTCGGCGGCGTGTTGGGCGTCCTCGATCTGGCCGATCTTGGCCCGCTGGGCCGCGTCAGAAAGGTATTCGGTCTTCTTGCGGCGGATGTCGCGGGCGGCGAGGTCGGCACGCACGGGGTCGCAGATGAGGCTGAACGACCGGCGCACCCCGGATGTGAGCAGCACGGGGGCGAGGAAGCCGGGGTAGACCTGTGTGCGGGGCCACTCGCAGATCCACAGCACCGCGTGGTGGCCGGAGTCCGACCGCAACCCCTCCCAGGCCTCGTCCACTGCGACCGGCCCGGCGGCCGCCAACTCCGCTCCCGCCGGGTCACGTTCGAGGGTGGCCGCGACCTGCGGGTCATACGCGCTACGTAGCAGCACCGCCAGCTCGCCCGGCCCGTACCAGCTCACCGGCGCCAGATCGGCGGCCTGCAGCGCGGTGGTCAGACTACGCATCTGTTGGCGCAGCACCGCCGCGGCGCCGGACATCCCGCCGCCGGCGATCCGGATCGCCCGGGCGGCGGCCTTCAGATCCAGCGCGACCGAGAGGGTGGTGACGTGACGTTCGGCCGCGGGGCCGGCACGGGCGATCAGCTCGGCGTAGGTGCGGGCCACCCACGACCCGTCGTCGATGCCGTGCTCGGCCCACCACCGTGCCAGCCCGGACCCGGAGTCGGGCAGGGTGCGTTCCAGCACCTGCAGCCGGGCGAGCCGGGCGGTCCGGCAGGCACCTGACAGCACCCGCCCCCACCCATCGACCCGGCGTTGCTGCTCGGCCGCATCGAGCAGCACGAACGAACGGTGGGTGATCTCGGCGATGGCGATCAGCCGCTGATGATGAGGGTCGTGGACCAGCACGGCGCCGGTCTCCGGGTCGAGGTACTGGCGCAGCGCGGCCGCATCCCCGGGCAGCGCGAGCGTCCCGGCCGGACGAGGGGCGACGATCCGACGCCGGTAGACGGTCTGACCCGCCATCATCCGCCAGGCCCAGTGCACCGCCACGGGAACCCACTCGACGGCCTTGCGCCCCCCGACCGGAAGCCACGTCCCCACGGCCGCCAACGTCCAGAGCGGCGTGGTCCACCACAGCACGCCACCGCCACCGAGATACAAGCCGGCCACGACCACCACGACCGCGACCGACAGGCTCACCACCTGCGGCACCGACAGGCCCAGCAGCACCCCCCGGCGGGTGAGCCGCGAGAACTGCACCGCCGTCACCTCGAACCCGGCATCGGGCGGGACGCCGGTCACGATCCCGGCCTCCGGCCCGCACCGTCGCGTGGCGCCACCCGCGGCTGCGCCGAGCCGGACGGCGCGGGCTTCGCCGACGGCCGGGGCCGCGCCGGAGGCGCGTCCGACACGCCGGCTGGCGTGCCCGAGGAGCGCGCCGGCGGCGCCTGCGAGACAGACGCCGGTGGCGGCACGGATGCGTGCTGGCTCGCCTCAGCCTGCTGCTCGGCAGCCGCACCGACCGAGCCCCCGACTCTAGGCCCTGCGGACGCGGCTGCCATCCCAGCCGCCGCACCCGCCGCCACCCCGCCCCCCGCGCCCGCCCCAACGCCGGCCCCAGCGGTGCTGCCAGACACGCCCGCCGTCCCGTCGGCGCTGCCGGCACCCGCAGACGAGCCGGGACCGCCCGCCGGCGTCGCGGCCCGCTGGCTCGGCCGACCGTTCGACGACCCACCACCACCACCGCCGCCTCCACGACCGCTGCCGCCGGTGGTGGCGCCGCCGTCGAGGACCTTGGCCGCACCGTTGACCTTCGGTGCCGCCGAGACCGGGACGGGCCGGTTGAGAGCGCTCTTGGCCTCCTGCTCGGCCGACATCGAGTGGTACATGTCGAACCCGGCGAACGAGATGAACTTGTAGGCCATGTACGGCGCGAAGGCGGCGATGAACATCAACACGACCCCCGCGATCGGGTCCGCGACCGAGGCCAGATCGACATCGATCGGCGCGGACACCTGGGCGGTCGCCACGAGGAACACCACCACGATCACCAGCTTGGAAACGATCAGCGCCAGCACGAACGACGCCCACTTGCTGACCCACCCGCGGGTCGCCTCCCACGAGGCCCCCGCCAGCGCGATCGGGGCCATCACGATGGCGACCAGCAGCAGCGCCTTTCGGATCAACAGGGTGAACCACACCAGCACCGCACCGGAGATCGCCAGCCCGGCCAAGAAGATGGTCACGATCGCGCCCGCCCCGGGCGCGGCGATGTTGATCGCGGTCAGCCCCGCCGCCAACGCGGCGATGCGCCCGCCCATCTCCTCCATCGTGGTGCCGGTGGCGTGCACGATGCCAACCGTCAGCTGATCGGTTACCTCGAGCAGCGTGGCGGTCAGCGTGATGACCAAGAACGAGCCGAGCACCGACTTGGCCAGCCCCAGCGCGGCCTTGGAAAGCGCGGCCGGCTCCCGGCGGACCAGCCCGGTGAGCAGTTGCAGACAGAAGAAGATCAGCATGATGAACACCGCGACCCCGAACAGGATGTTGTAGACCGCCAGGTAGCCGGGGCTGGTCACCTCCACCCGGGTGGTCGAGTCGAAGACCGTCCACACCCCCTCGAACATCCACGCCGCCGCGCCACCGATTGCGGACGCCAGCCAGTCGAACGGTGCGGACACCAGGCTCGCGGCCGCCTCCCCGGCCGTCTCGCAGACTGTCGAGATGACCGGCACGTCGCACACACCCACAGACGCTCCTTCCACGAATGATCCGATGGGCGGGCGTCAGATCCCTTGGCCGACGTTCCAGAAGAAGTTGACCAACGTCACGGCCGCACCCGTGATCACCGCCGCAGCGCACGCGACAAGCACGCCCGTCTTGCCACGCCCCGCCAGATGCGGATTCGAGGAGTTGGACCCGAAGCCCCACACCACCGCCGAGACGATCAGCGCGAGCACCGAGAGCACCAGCCCGATGGTCATCACCGCACCCACGATGGTCCGCAAGCTCGCGATGCCCGGAAGCCCCGAGTCGTTCGGCGTGATGCTCACCTGCCCGACCGCGACCTGCCATACGGTCACCAGCTCGAAGGTGGCGGCCGTGTCGACCAGCATGATGGCTCCTTGAACGCTCACCAGGTCCCGCTTCTGATCGCGGGCTCACCCACAGGTGCGCCCCCACGCCCATCCCCACGGCTGCCATCGGCGTCGTGGACCCAAGCCTCGCTCGCCCCGCCGAGGACGATCAGTAGCACCGGGGTGCGCGACGGGCTTCAGGCCGTGGCCGCCGCGAAAGGCGGGCGGTCGAGCGCACGAAGGCACCGGAGCCGGGGAGAGGTCGGACGTCACAGGCCTCGACGGCTGTGGTCGCGCCCTGGCCGGCGCACGTCTGCGGCATCGAGCTGGAAGTCTGCGGCTGCGGCCGACTCGTCAGTCAGCGCACCGCGACGGGCCAGCGACACCCACCGCTCGTGGCCGATGACGAGGTGATCGAGGAGCTCGACCCCGACCAGCTCCCCGGCACGCACCAGACGACGGGTGATCAGCTGATCATCACGAGACGGCTCAGCATCGCCTGACGGATGGTTGTGTGCGATCACCAGCGCGGACGCGCCGTGCAACAGCGCGTCGCGGAACACCTCGCGTGGCGACATGAACGTGTGATCGACCGACCCGACCGACACGGTCGTGGTCGCAACCAGCCGGTGCTTGGTATCCAGGTTCAACGTGAGGCAATGCTCGCGATCCAGCCCGTCGAGCACCGGCAGCAGCACGGCTGCAGCCGCCTCGGGGCTGGTGATCTCCGGACGGTCCTCGGGTGCGCCCGGCCGATACCGCCGCGCCCCCTCACCCGCACAGTGAGGACACACCGGCGGTTCAGGCGCGTCCGGCACGATCGGGTCCGACGCCTGCGCAACCACGACGGCTCCTTCCTCTCCCGGCGACCGCATCCGCGGGCTAACGAAGAGGTGGACCGTGACGGCCACCGGCACCGGTTACAGGCTGCTGCCGGTCCGCAACAGGAAGTTCATCCACGTCACCCCGCCCCCGGCCAACGCCGCCGCACCGACCGCGACCCACAACCCGCCCCGCGCCCGCGCCAACCCCTGGTAGTTGCCCGACGCCGAAGCGAGCGCCCAACCGATCGCGCACACCACCAGCATCGCCACCGACACCACCAGCACCACCGTCAGCAACGCACCGACGATCATCGTCAGCGTGACCGACGCGCCCACCGCTCCGAAGTCCGGCCCCACCTGACCGGCCAGGCCCACTGGCCCGAACATCGAGATCACGTCGCTCCTCGCCCACGACGGCTGCCCGATGCAGGTACGCGGCGCGACCCCATCCCGCAGGTCCACACAGACCCTTTCCGGCGGTAGGGAGTTTCTCATCCCGAGTGCCGTTACGAACCCAGACGCGGAACAGATCTACGAGCTCGCCGCTTCCGCTACAACGACCGACCCCTCCAGCCGGTGCTCGACGAGATCAACGCGAACTCGGTCGGATTCTGCACCGAGGTCCGCAAGCTCTCACCCCAAGACTGGGAACGCACGGCCACCAGACTGCCCGGGGAGGCACGGACGGCGCGGTGGCTCGTCCGGCAGGCGACCCACGAGGGGATCCACCACCTCGCCGACATTGTCCGGGTCGGCGCACGACTGCACAACTACCGCTGAGATTATGCCGGTAGAAGTGCCATGTTCGAACACGGCGAATACTGCGGTGGTGCCTCTTCGAAGGTCTGTGTGTCAGTCGCCGAGGGCAGCTGAAATGAAGACGAAGAGCACGAAGCCGCCGATCAGGGCGAGCGTCGAGCGTCGGCCGTCGGCTGCTGCCTCGTGGGCTTCGGTGATGATGTCTTCGAAGGCCGCGACGGTGTAGAGGCCGGCGGCGGCGACCAATGCGGTGTACTGCCAGCTCTCTGGCTGGTTGCGAAGGATGAGGAATCCCGCGAGTGCGGCGGCCAGCGATGGCACCACGAAGGCTGCTGTCAGCCATAGCCGCGTCGAGCGTGGAACATCGTTGCCGCGGAACGTCGCGATGGAAGCGAACCCTTCGGGCACGTTGGCCATGATCTGGCCGATGGCGAGCGTCACGCCGAGGGTTGGCGACACGGCCGTTCCAGCGCCGATCAGCAGTCCGTCTCCGAACAGGTCGGTCGCCACGGCGAGGAAGATCATCCACATGCGGGTGTCACCGCTGGCGGTGCGGCGCTCGATGAGCACCTGCGCGCCGAGGTACGCGAGTCCGCCTGCGGCGAACGCGATACCGATGGTCCACGCCGACACGGCGTCGAGCGCGTCGGGGAACACCTCGATGGCAGCGATGGCGATGACGATGCCGGCCGCGCCGTGCAGCGCCCAGTTCAGCCACCGCTGCGAGCGTGGCACGGTCTCGGCGATGAGCCCCCCGACGGCGACGCCCAGTCCGGGCAATAGCGCCAGCAGCATGACGTCGCGCAGGCCGCTCACGATTGATCACCGAGCGAGTCTGGTGTCCGCGGTCGTTGATGGTCGGCCGACTCCGTTCGTTGGATGCTGGTGATGAGCAGCAGCACGAAGCCGGAGATGATCGCGACATCGGCGAGGTTGAACACGGGCCACCAGCCGAGGTCGAAAACGTCGATGACGCTGCCGCCCACGAACCGGTCGGCGACGTTGGCGACGCCGCCACCGACGACCAGACCCGCCGGCGCAGGTCCACCGAGGTGTCCCCGCCAAGCAGCTGCGACCAGGACGGCGACGACCAGGCCGGTCGCGGTCGCGACCAGCGCGAACGGCTGGTCGGCGCCGAGACCGAACGCGATGCCGGTGTTGTGGGTGACGCGCAACGTCAATCCGGGCAGCTCGACCGGCACGGTCAACCACCGCGACGCAGCGGCCTTGACGGCGAGGTCGACCATTCCCGTAACGGCCGCGACCCCGGCCAGCCGCCGTCGCACATCAGTGGCCGTCATCGTCGGGCCATCCTCGTGCCGTTGAGGATGACGGCGAGTTCGGACAGTTCGTGGGCGAGGACAGCGGCGGCGAGCCCGATCGTGCCAGCGAGTGCGGCGGGGACGAGCACGGCGAGGATGGTCAGCGACAGGCCGAGGTTCTGGGCGACCACGCGGCGGGTGCGGCGTCCGGTACGGATGGCCGTGGTGAGCTTGGTCAGGTCGTCGGCCATGAGCGCGACGTCGGCGGTCTCGAGGGCGATGTCGCTGCCGGCGGTACCCATCGCGATCCCGACGGTGGCTGCAGCCAGTGGTGGGGCGTCGTTGATGCCGTCGCCGACCATGGCGACGTGGTCGTAGCGTTCGACCAGCTGCCGGATGTGGTCGGCTTTGCCTTCGGGGGTGCGGCCGGCGGCGATGTCGTCGATGCCGGCCTGGCGGGCGATCGCGGCGGCGGTGCGCTCGTTGTCGCCGGTGAGCATCGCGATGTGTTCGATCCCGAGCCGGCGTAGCTCGGCCACCGTGTCTCGGGCTTGTGGTCGGAGGGTGTCAGCGACGGCGAGCACGCCGAGCGGTCCGTTGGGGTCGGCCAGGACCACGACGGTGTTCCCTGCCGACTCGCGTTCTTCGATGGTGTCGGCCGCTGTAGTCATGTCGTGGCCGTGGCTGGTGAGGTAGGTCGGCGAGCCGACGGTCAGGTCGGTGCCGTCGACGGTGGCGTGCACGCCAGCGCCAACGGCGGCTTCGAACCGTTCGACCTCCGGCAGCCGCAGCCCACGCTGTTCGGCCGCGGCGACGATCGCTCGGGCGATGGGGTGCTCGGAGCGACGTTCGGCCGCGGCGGCCAAGGCCAGCAGCTGTGCTTCCTCGGTGCCGCGGAGCGTGTGAAGGCCGGTCAGTTGTGGTGTGCCGTGGGTGAGGGTGCCGGTCTTGTCGAGCGCGACCGCGCGGAGCCGGCCGAGCTCTTCGAGATAGACGCCACCTTTGATGAGTACGCCGGAACGGCTGGAGCGGCCCATCGCCGCGACGTAGGTCACCGGGATCGAGATCACCAGCGCGCACGGGGCGGCAGCGACCAGCACGGTCGCCGCCCGCAACGCCCACTCGTGCCACGCCCCGGTCACGAGCCCGCCACCGACCAGCACGAGCACGCCGGTGGCCAACACGGCTGGGGAGTAGACGCGAGCGAACCGTTCCATGAACCGCTGCCCGCCGCCCTTCTGCTGTTGCGCCGCGGTGACCAGCTCCACCACTCGGGCGAGCGTGTTGGTCTGTGAGGTGGCGGTCGCCTCGACCACCAACGCACCGGAGGCGTTGGCGGTCCCGGCGAACACCGAGTCGCCGGGCTGTTTGTCGACCGGGACGGACTCGCCGGTGACCGCGGCCTCGTCGACCGCGGAGCGGCCCTCCAACACCTTGCCGTCGGTGGCAACGTTCTGGCCAGGACGGACCAGGAAACGGTCCCCGATCTCGAGCTGGTCGACGTCGACCTCACGTTCGGTGCCGCCGGCCGTGAGCAGGGTGACCCGACGCGGTGCGAGGTCGAGCAGCTTGCGGATCGCATCACGGGTGCGGTCCTCGGTGAACTCCTCGAGTGACTCGGCGATCGAGTACAGGAAGGCCAGCATCGCGGCCTCGCCCCACTCGCCGAGCAGCCCGGCCACCACCAGCGCGACGGTCATCAGCAGCTCGATGCCGATCTCGCGCTCTTCGACCAGTTCCTCGACCGCCTCCACGGCGAAGAACCGGGCGCCCACCACCGCCGCGAGCACGAACCCGGCCGTCACCACCACCTGTGGTGCGCCCGCGATGCCGGCGAGGAAGAAGGCGGCGATCAACAGCCCGCTGCACGCCGACCAGCGCACCTCACGTGAACGCCACAACGCCGGCAGCAGCGCCTCACCGCCTGACGGGATCCGGCCAAGTTCGACGACGCTGCGTGTGGGGGCGGTCATCGCCCGTCCTGGCGGTAGTTGCCGCACAGGGCGACCTCGTGGCCGACCTCGCCGAGCAACGTCTCGGCCTGACGCAACAGCTCGACCACCTGCGGGGTCGCGAGCCGGTACAGCACCGCCCGTCCCTGCGGCCGATCCGTCACCAGCCCGCAGTCCTTGAGACACGCCAGATGTGCGGACACGTTCGACTGCGACCCGCCAACCGTCTCGACCAAGTCCACGACCCGCCGCTCACCGGCCAACAGCTCCAACAGGACCGCCAACCGAGTCGGGTCCGCGAACCCGCGGAACAGCTTCGCCGCCACACCCACATCCGCAGCAGTGGTCACATCGCTCATCGTCGCAGCCTCCTATCATCGTCAGTGAACGATGATAGCGCCGTGCGGAGAAGGACGGAGGCGGACGATGACGCAGTCCGTTGCGATCAGCAACAACAGCACGGATCCAGAACGAGCGGAGGCTTGACACCTGCTACGGCGTGTTGTTGACGCGGGTAGCGGCGTAGTTGCTCCAGGTTGCGCCGGAGCGTGCCGCCCACCGTGTGGCGGTGGTGACGTTGATGCCCAGCGTGTCGGCGAGGACGGCAGCGGGGACCTCGCGGGCGAGCTGCAGCAGTGCGGCGTGGCGGGCAGCGCGGGCCTGGATGCCGAGCGCAGTGAGCCGCCGGCTGAGGTGGGAGGGGTGGAGGTGCTGGCCGGCCTGGCGTCCGGGGAACAGCCAACGGTCGGCGTCGGCCACGGTGCCCGAGGGGCCGGTCTGGCGGCGCCAGGGCAGCTGGCGGAGCAGGCCAGCGAGCGGGTCGGGTAGTTCGAGGTGATCCTTGCCGAAGGTGATGGTGAGATGGTCGCCGTGGTCGTGGACGTCGTTGAGGGTGAGCCGCGCGATGCGAGCGACCGGTTGGGCGTAGAGCAGGACCAGGGTTCCAACGACGCGGTCGGCAGGGTCGACGGTGTCGTCGTGGAGCAGGCGTCGTGCCAGCGCCCACCGGCGGTCGGACTCCAACGGGGTGGTCGTGGATGGCGTGTCGTGGACGGCGACCGCGAGACCGGGCGGGGTGTGGCCGTGCCGGTCGGTGTAGATGATGAATCCGCCGATGCGTCGGCGGGCGGAGGCGCGGTTGGCGATCCACCGGTCGATGGTGGCCTGGGTCAGTCCGGACAGCGCGATCCCGGAACGGTCGAGATGAACCAGGAAACGGGCCGTCTCGGCCAGGCGTGTCTGCACGCCGCTCGTGGCCAGTGGTGGGGTGTCGCCGTCGGGGTAGCGGCGGCGGAGCCTGGCCAGGTGCTGCCAGGTCGCATAGGTCTGGAAGACTCGCCGGCTGCTCGTGCTGAGCGACCTTCCGTGGCGATCGATCGCGCGTTCCACGAGCGCGATCTGCGGGTCACGTTCGGGGAGGGCGTTGCAGGCGACCAGCAGTTGACGAAGGTGGTGAACAGAGGCGGTCTGGTCGAGCTGATCGAGGCTGGCATGGTCGAGGCCGAGGCTGCCGTCCGCGAGTTGGGCGAGCAGTGCGGCGCCGGGAGAGCGATCGAGCCAAGTGTGCAAACTGCGCGGCTGGCTCGCCGCTGCAAACGCAGCGCGGAGGCCGTCGAAGACGGACGCGATGTGGCCGTCGGGGCCGGCGAGTAGTTCGTCGATGCGGGTCATCGCCGTGCAGCGCAGGCACACCGGCGGGCCGGTGCCGCCGGAGCGTCGGCACATCGCCTCGACATCGCACCGCGAGCAGCGGACGGTGGGGGCCCAGTTGCAGGCGGCGCACAGGTCGGGTTCGCCGTCGCGGCCGCGCTTGTTGACCGGCCTGGTGCGTCCGCACCGCACCGCAGGGACGTCGGGGACGGACGTGGCGGTAGCAGTTCTCGCACCACGCGCCGCCTCGGCGCGAGTAGATCCGTCGCTGCTCGTCGCAGCCGTCACAGAGCTGTCGCGGCCACACCTGGCGGTAACAGCGGGTACAGATCGACTCCCCAGCGTCGGTGCGCGCGTTGATCCGACGCCGCTCGCCGCACGCCGCGCAGAGCTTCCACGATGCCGGGTCACGGTTCCAGCAGTTGCGGCACAACACGGTGCCTTCATCGGTACGACGTTTGACCGGCGCCACGGTGCCGCACCGTCCACAGGGTTCGGTGCGGGTGGTGCTCACGTCTCGTCGCGGGCGATGCGGGCGCGGACCGGGCGACGTTCGCCGTCGCTCTCGCCGCCGCTTCTTCCGCTGGTGGCGGTCTTGCGTCGCCGGGTGGTGACCGTCTGCACGGTCGGTTCGATCAGCACGTCCGGGGTGCAGTCGAAGATGTCGCACAACGCCGCCAGGACGGTCAGGTTGAGCCGCTCCGGCCTCTGGGCGACCAGCCGGTAGACCTGCACCGCGGACAGCTCGATGCCGCGCTCGGCCAACAGGGGGGCGAGGTCGGTGGTCTGGAACATGCCGTGGTCGGCCATGACCTGCCGCAGCTTCCATTCGTAGCCGACCTGCCGGATCGTGGGGGCCATCACGGCGTCCTCGCCTCGTAGCTCGGTCCGAAGGCGCGCTCGAGCGCGGCGCGGACCATCCGGTTCTTGTAGTCGTTCGACACGCCGGTGTAGAGCGCTGTCGTCGACGCCCAGCTGTGGCCGACCTGCTGCTGGACGAACAGCGGATCGAACCCGTCCTCGATCAGGTGGGTGACGTAGGCGTGACGCAGGCAGTGCGGCCCGAGCTCGGCCGGCAAGCCGAGCGCATCGCGGTAGGCAGCGAAGCGGACGTTGACGTAGCGCAGGGAGATCCGGCTGCCCCGTTCGGTCGGCCACAACGTCCCGAGCCGCTCCGCCCCGTAGCAGGGTCGGATGTCGGTGACCCATTCATCGACCGCCTCTGCTGCCCAAGCCATCACGGTGCACACGTTGCGGCGTCGCGGCGTCGATCCGCGGGCGGCCTTGCCGTAGCGCACCGACAGCATCCCGAAGTTGCCCAGCTCCGCAGCGGCCGCGTTCACCGTGAAGTCGATCACCTCCAGCCGACAGGCCTCCTGACGGCGTAGCCCCCACCCGTAGAGGACCTTGAACAGCGTTGCGTCACGGAAGCCGCTCAGCCAGCCTTTGCGACCCAACCGTCGTGCGTTGGCGGTCTGGTCATCGGCGTAATCGAAGAACGCCTGCAGCTCGTCGCGTGAGAACGGCCGATTGCCCGCCCGTCCTCGCCATCGGTGACGTGCGCCACGGTGTTCCACTCGTGACAGATCTGGACCGGATGGGTCCCGAACCGCTCCTCACACACCGCGGCCCACCCGTAGCGGACGTCGACCACGAAAGCCATGAACAGCGCGAGCGTTTGCTGGTAGAGCCGGATCGTCGAGTGCGCGACCGGCCGCGTACCCGCCCGCATCTGCACGGTCCACTCCTCGACATCCGCCGGTGCCCACGTCCACGGCCAGTCGTTTGTGAACCTCGCGAACCGGCGCACCAGACGGATCCGGTCGGCGATGGTCGAAGCCGCCAGACCCCGTGCGGCCTGCTGCGCCTGCCAGCCCTCCAACATCGCCTCGAAGGTCTGCGGCGCGGGATGTAGCGGCACCGCCCCCGCAGCCAAGACCAGCCGAGCTGAACCGGCTGCGGCGCCGGCCGAGCGACGTCCACCGCCAGCTGTCACAATCCCACCGTCCGTTCAGGTAACGGAACTATCCTTCATTAGAAGAAGAAGCGCAAGGGCCGATTCTCATCGAATCGCCCGAACCGCCCGTTCGCGCCATACTGCGCGGGCGGGACCCTCGCTGCCCGACAGCGCCCAGTTCGTTCATCAGACGAAACTATTCCTAGTTAATGCCGGTCGTGATGTGCAGGTGGTCGTAGTGGCCGCCGGTAGCCGTGGTGGGGTCGTGCATGCCGCCGCCGTGGTAGGGACGCCAGCCTTGGTCGTCGCGGGCGAGGCTCCAGATGTGGCCTTGCCAGATCAGGTACTGCACGTGTAGCACGTCGGCATGCTGCTGCAGCCAGGTGGTCATCCGCCAGCCTTCAGCCGTCTGCGCGTCGGTGGGGAACACGCCCATGGGGTTGCCGAAGGTCACGTCGCACGCCCGGCCGAGGGGATGCTCGGAGGCGGTGCCGGGCCGCGGTGACCAGCACGCCCAGCCGGTGTCGGGGAACACGGCACGGGTCTGGGCGATGAGGTGGGCCATCGGCCGGGTGACGAACCCACCGGTGCCGGTCGGATCGTCCACCCTCCCGCCGGGGGCGGCCGTGAACGGCACCGGTGCTGGGGGCAAGCCGGCCACGGTCGTGCAGCCGGTCGTGTCGACCGCCGGGATGGCGCCCGAGTCGGTGGCGGTACCGGTGGTCAGGGCGGCGAGGATGGTGCGGGCGACGGGCTCGAAGGTGTCGTAGCGGTCGGGGTGGGCGGAGCGCTCGACCGCCTGCGCGGCCTGGCCGAGGGTGAGCTGCTGCCGGTTGGGCAGGTCGAGCAGCCCGGGCGGCTCACCGCGGTTGGGCCCGTCGGGGCCGCCGTAGAACGCGGCCGTCTGGTAGGTGGGGTCCATCAGCTCGGTGACGCTGCCCCAGCCCGTCTGTGGGCGCATCTGGAACAGCCCGAGCGAGTCGTGATCGGACCCGTCCCCGTCGTTCGGATGGTCGGCCGACTCGGGGTAGGCGCTGATGTTGGACAGCATCCGCAAGCTGGATTCGGTGAGTGCGGCCATCAGCGCGATCAGCAGCCCGTCGTGGTCGACCCCGTCGGTGCTCGCCCCGATCTGCACGATGGTGTGGGCGTGGCCGAGCTGGATGTGGTCGAGGGTGAGCTGGCGACCGTCGGTGGTCGTTGCGGTCAGCTGGCCGGGCGGCTCGCCGACGACCGTCGCGGTCAGGTCGAGACAGGAGGCTTCGGCGGCGGGGTGCAGCAGCACCGCGACCGCGAGCAGCGGCACGGACGGGCCGAACAGCAGCACTGCCACCAGCACCGCGACGAGCGCCTTCTTCATGGCAGCGGCTGGTCAGGCCGGGACAGCCGCAGGGTGTGACAGCGCTCGAACGCCGGTTGGCATGCGAGGAACACGGTGAACGCGATCGGGTGGTCGGCAGTGGCGGGCTCACCCTGCCACACCCCGGCCCGGTGGCGGGTTGCCTCGATGGTGACCGCCACGGTCCCCGGACGCAGATGGTCCGCACCCGCGGAGGAAGTGATGTCCTCCCAGGTGTCGGGGATGTAGGCGGCGTCGATGGTGACCGCCTGGGAGGTCTGGTGGTGGCGCAGCTGCTGCCACACCTCAACCGTGGGCAGGTAGTTGGCGAGGTCGCCCGCGAGGGCGGGGGTCTCGCGACCGGCCGGGTCGGCATCGTCGAGCACGGGACGGGCGTGGTCGTCGGGGGTCAGGGCGGACATGGTGTCGAAGGCCAGCAGTACCTCGGCGACCGCCTGGGCGTAGGTGACCGGGTCGGTGGTGTGCGGTAAGGCCGGCAGGTCGCCGCCTCGCGGCACGGCCGTCGCCGCGGGGGGTTCGGTCTCCGGGTGCGATCCGGCGGCAGCGTCGACATCGGCGGCGTCCGCCGTCGAGGACGGCGGAGCGTCGGGTGGGCCGAGGGTCAGCCCGTAGATCCCGACGGTGGCCAGCACGACGAGCACTACCCCGACGCTCACGACCAGGACGAGCCGGCGGCGGGTCGACGGGTCGAACGGCATGTCACCTCCCGAGACGGCGGATGCGGATCACCGGGCAGGTGCGCCGGTGCGTCCAGGCTCACGTGCCGGTCAGTGGTGGCCGGTGCGGGCGGTGCGGGCACGCTCGGCGAACACGACCGTGGCGGCCACCGTGGCCTCGAAGGCGTCCCACTGGTCGTCGGTGAGCGCCGGGCCGATCTCGCCCGGCTCGTAGTGGTCAGCCCAGCCGTGCATCTCGCCCCAGGTCAGCACGAACGCCCGTACCCCGTAGCGGCGCGCCGGTGCCGACGCCTCGTCCGACGTCGACGCCTCGTCCGGTGCCGTCGCCGGGCGGGACCGTTGTCGCGGTCTGGTCGTGTCGTTGACGCGGGCTAGTGCCTGTTCGGCCAGCGCGTGCAGCTCCCGGTCGTGGTCGGTGCCGCCGTGTCGGTCACGCTCGGCGGCCGCTTGGGCGGCCTTGACCCGCTGGTAGTGGCCGTTGACCTTCCCGTCGGCGTCGATGCCCGCCAGCTCGGTGGCGGCCAGCTGGCGCAGTCCGTCCGGGGTCGTGGGGTCGGTGGCGAGACGTTCGAGTTCGTTGACCTGCTCGAGCAGCGTGTAGGACTTGCGGCCGGTCACCATCTGCGCGGCCTGTGCTCGCGATGTGCGGTCGCACGGTGCTGCCGAATCGGCAGCACCGTGCCCCACCTCCCCATCGTCGGCGTCGGACGGCGGCTCGGCCCCGAAGCGGGTGGCCTGTTGGCGGCGGGCGGCGTCCTCGGCGATCAGCGTCTTGAGCTCGCGGTACAGCGCGGCGGCCTCGGTGGGGGTGTAGGCCTTGCGGGCGGTGTTCTCGTGCTGCTCGGCCAGCAGCCGCTGCAGCGGGCTGGAGATGCCGGCACGGACCCACACGTTGACCTTGTGCCAGCCGAGCCGTCTGGCGACCTCGAGCCGACGTGCGCCGCAGACCAGCGTGCCGTCCGGGGAGATCGTGATCGGCTGCAACAGGCCGTGGTCACGGATCGAGGCCTCCAGCTCGTCGAGGTCGCCGAGGTCACGGCGGTGGCGGCGCCCGACGCGGATCGTGCCGATCGGCCGGTCCAGCTCGATGTGCCCGTCGCGGCTACCCACGCCCATCAACTGCCCGGCCCTGAGCGTCCTGCTCGCCTCGTGCCGTCACGGCCACGGCGACCAGATCGTCGTCGGCCAGCAGCTCAGCGATCGTGTCGCCCACCAGCAGCCGGGCCAGCACCCCGTGCCGCAGCGCCCCGGTCGCGGATCGGTGGCCGAGCGTGCACCGCAGCAGCCCGATCCACGCCGCATGGGGCAGGTCGAGCTGGGCGCGCAGGGCCTTGTCGCGCCGCAGGGTCTCGTAGGCGGTGTGCCGGTCGCCGATGTCGGCCAGCCGTGCGCAGACGTATTCGACCGCGGTCCAGGTCGCGGCTGGCGGCCAGCCGAGCAGCATCAGTAGCCGGGTGGTGTGCTCCACGACCCACCCCCCGTCGCCCTCGCCGTCGTGAGGTTCGTGGCCGGGCGGGGCGTGCAGGGCCGGGTGGTAGTCGGCCAGTGCGACCTGCCGGTCGCAGAACCGCTCGGCGTCGTGGAACCGCGAGTAGTGGGCGCGTCGTGCCCGGTCGGTGGAGGTCAGCAGTCCGTGCGCGCGGTGCTCGGCGATCAGGGTGATCCGCACCGCGACGGTCACCACCGCCCACGGGTCCTCGGCGGTCCGGGTCGAGAGGTTCTGCATGGCCTCGAAGGCCGCAACGGCCGCGTCGGCGGGTTCGTGGCCGTACTTGCGTGCGAGGCCGGCGTACCGGTCGGCCGCGAACGTCATCAGCTCTGCGGCCTCACGGTCGTGGCGCCAGGCGCCCGGGCCGGCTCGGTGCAGGCGCACCAGCAGCGCACGCAGCCCCTCCGGGTCGGCGAACGCCGGCCCGGTGTCGGTGGCCGCGGTTGCGCGCAGGGGCAGGGTGGCGGTCATCGCGACACCCCCGTCCGGCCAGCAGACGGCGCGGCGTCCGGGCGGGTGCCGAACGCGGTGACCGGGGCGAGCTTCGAGGCCCGTGGGGTGGCGCTGGCACGGTCGATCGCCCGGCGGCCGGTGCCCGCCTGGCGTAGCGGTGCGAGCCGAGGGAGCCGGTTGGCCTGCGCGGTCCAGGTGATCCCGCGGCCGGTCGCCTTGCCGGAGCCCTGGGCGAGCGCGTCACAGGCACGCACCCACCTCACCTCCTCGCCACGCCAGCGTGCCATCCGGTCGGCCACCGACGCCCCCGGCGGGCCTGCTGCCGCGCGGGACGGGTCGTGACGCCCGAGGTGATCGAACGCCTCGGCGTCCGGAGCGCCGAGCGTCGTGCGGTCGGGCGTGCGGATATCAGACCGTGGCCGGGGCGTGTGGGCGGGGTCGGGACGGTCGAGCTCGGCGTTCATGTGCAGCTCCTTGCTCTCGTCGTCGGACGTGACGGTCCAGCGGTCAACAGCGCGGGAGAGCGGCGGGTCGGGCGGGGGTCTGCGGTGCTCATCGTTCGACCACCGACCGGGCAGAGCCGCGCGAGTCGGCTTGCGGTCCGGTGGTGCGGTAGGCGGAGCGGATCGTGGCTGCGACCTCGCGCTGGCCAAGGCCGGCCTGCTGGGCGGCCGGCCCGAGAAGCTGATGGGCCAGGTCTTCGGGCAGGCGCTGCTCGGCGTAGCGGCACGCGGCCCAGAACAGCGCGTGGTTGCGGTTGCCCTCGCTCCGCGACGCCAACCACGCCGCGAGCCGCTGCCCGTCGAGCCCGCTCGACGCGGCCACGGGGGCGGGGCGTGGCCGCCGCGGCGGTGGGGCCAGCAGTCGACGCAGCGCCGCAGCGTCGACCGGCCGCGCCTCGCGGCTGGTGGCGATCAGCCGATACCCGCGACGGCGAGGCTCGCTGGTGACCACCCGGGAGGGCGGCACGAGCACGTACCCGCCGGTGCCGCGGAAGTCGACGTGCGCGTGCGGCTCGGCCCACGAGCGCTGCGACCCTCCGGGCTGTGCCGGGTAGTACAGGTGCAGCCCTTGCGAGGGGGTCCGCACGACGGCTGCCCACCCCTCGACCAGCCCGGCGGTGCGGGCACGCTCCAGCGCGACGAACCCCGACCCGGCCGGGCGGCGGTCGACATCGACGACCTCGACCTGCATCCCGGTCGGCAGGCCGATGTTGGCGTCCGGCCACCGCCGCCACCATGCGGCCAGCTGACCGTGATCGGTGGTGGCGTCGAGCAGCCCGTGCGGTGTCAGCGGCCGCTTGCCATCCGGGACGCAGGGGAACACCGCCAGACCGGCGTCCGCGTAGACCAGCGCCGCCTCGGCCGGCGGCAGTCCACCTGCGGCGGCCAGCCGACCGGCCACCTGCAGGTCAGCGGCCCCCGTACGGGAGGTGAGACGCGGGTCCACGGCAGCTCCTTGTCGAAGCCCACCGTCCGACCCGCTCGTGACAACGCCGTTGCAGACGTCGTGACAATGCCGTCACCGCCAGAGATTTCTTGCTGGAAGGTCGTGACAACGCCTGTGTCACGAGCGGCACGTCGTGACAAGGGTCGTGACATCGACGCCGGACGCGGTGTCAGCCGGCCCCGGGGTGGCTGCCGGCCAGCGCCGCGAAGGCGCGCTCGGTGTCGGCCATCGGTGCGGCCGGTAGGTTGAGGGTGGCGTCGGCGTCGTCGGCGTAGCGGCGTCGCAGCCGCGTCCACAGATGCGTGATGCGGTCCGGGCGGCCACGGGCGTGTTCGATCTGTGCCCACACCACGTAGAGCGGCTCGCACGGGTCGCACAGCTTGAGCCCTTGCTGCACGGCCTGTTCGGCTTCATCGAGCCGTCCGGCTGCGAGCAGGCTGGGGGCGGCCTCGAGCGCGGCGTCCTGGAGTCGGGCGACCGCACGGTGCTCGAGGTCGGCAGCCCACGAGACCGCCAGATCCTGGAACGGCGCACCGCGCACGAGCGTGAGCGCGGCCAGCAAGCTCGTGAGCCGCTCGTCACCGTCGAGGCGCCGTGCGGCCTGCAGGTGGCCGAAGGCGCGGTCGAGGTCGGTGGACACCTCCCGCGACAGCTCCAGCGTGTGGTCGCCTGGGCCACGTCGGGGCACCAGCGGCTCACCGTCGGGCGTGGTGCCGACGGCGCTGCGCAGCCGTGTCAGCGCGGCGCGCACCCGCTGGCCCGAGCCGGCGGCCTGGCCGGCCCAGATGGCGTCTTCGAGCTGACCGGTGGTCGTGTCGGGGTGGGTGGCGAGGTAGGCCAGGATCTGAAGCAGCATGGGGGAGAGGTCAAGCGGCTCGTCGCCGAGGGTGACCGCGACCGGTCCGAGCACCGCGACCTCGCACCAGCCTCGCCCCTCGACGGCCGGGACGTCAGGCGCGGCCACCTCACCGTCCGCGTGCCCCTCGCACGCCACGAGCGCGCAGCCGTCCAGTCCGGCGAGCTCGTCGGTCACGAGGTCGGGGTCGAAGTCGGGGCTGTCGAGCACCAGCTCGGGGACGCCGGGCTGGTGCAGCACCCGGCGGTGTCCGTTCAGCTGCAGCCGCCACCGGGCCGCGTCCGCCGTCGGCTCGTGGTCGGTGATGATGCCGACCAGGTCCACGTGGTCGGGCAGTCGGGGGACGGAGGCCGGTGTGTGGCAGACGATCAGGCGTGGCAGCCGGTCCTCGGCGATGATGCCTTGCGCGACCTCCTCGGCGGCGGCCGCAACCTCGACGTCGGGGTCATCGCTCCGCCGGAGCTGATCGACTAGGGGTGTGCTCGCGGCCTCGCCGGCGACGCTGACCTGCACCGGCCCGGCGGTGCGCGAGGTGGCGACCTCGAGCGCGAACGCACGGAGCTGACGGCCGACCGCCGCGGCGTCGTCGCCGGCGACGGTCAGCAGCCGCATCGCGGCCACGTTGCCGAGCACCGTCGCCGTTGCGTGGCGGCCGAGCGTGACCAGCAGGGGCAGGCCGATCGACCGTCGCGGGCCACGGGCGCCAAGGGTCGCGGTCCACCGCGGCCGGCCGTCGGCGTCGGGGTCGTCGTTCGCCCACGGTGCCGACGGCGGAGTAGGGAGCTGTTCGTCGCGGCCGAAGGTCAGGGTCACCGACCCGTCATCGTTCGCGGCGACCAGCACCGGTTCGACGTCGTCGGGGATCGAACAGAACAGGTCGGCGAGCTCATCGAGCACCTCTCCCGGCGCGGCCGCAGCGTCGAGACGCGCCGTCTGCGCGATCTGTTCGTCGGTGAGCGGTGGTAGCCGAACCCTCACCGGACGTTGCTGCAGCGCGATCCGCCGGCGACGACGCAGCAGTGTCAGCACGCCGCCCGCGAGCAGCATCGTGGCCGCGCTGCCGGCGGCCAGCCCGACCGGTGTGCCCCAACCGGTGCGTTCCAGCTCGACCTCGTCGGTGTCGCTGCCGTGACCCGCGCTGGCATCGCTCTCGTTGTTCTCGTCGGTTGCGGTCGAGGTGGTCGTGTCGTCGGCCTCGGCGGTGAAGGCGTCGCTGTCGTCGGCCGCCGCGGTGGGACCGCTGCCGTTGGCCGACGGGACCCCCGGTCGAGGGCCGGCCCGGTCAGGTTGTCGCGGCTCAGGGCGCTCTGCCGAGGCCTCGGGCGCAGCGTCATCCGGTGGACCTTCACGGGCGTCCGGTTCGGCGGGCGCGGCAGCGGAGACCTCGACCGCAGGGATGATCAGGCTCTGGCCGGGGTAGATCAGGTCCGGGTCGTAGGGTGGGAGCAGCCGGTCCTCGTTCGCGGCGATCAGCTCGCGCCAGTAGGACGCCACCTCGCTTTCCGACGGGGGCTCGCCGCGGGCGTCTTCGAGGATCGTCTCGGCGATCGACCAGAAGTGCTCACCGTCCTCGACCGTCCACGACTCGCCGCCCACCGGCTCGTCGGGCTCGTCAGCCGTCTGCTGCTTCACGCGGTCGAGGTCCTCGTCGGCCTCGAGCGCGACGGGTGTGGGCTGCTCGGCCGACGGTACGAGCAGGTGCCACCCGGCCTCCACGAACGCCTCCGAGCCGTCCAGCACCCGGCCACCCGCGTCGCGGCCGGCGTTGAGCGTGCGGATCTGCGGACCGGCGTCGGCATCGCCCACGGCCGTCTGGGCGAAACCCGCCCACGAGTCGCCCTCGGCCACCGTGACCAGCCGCGTCCCCTCGGGAACGTCCGGCCCGACCGCGAGGAGGTCTCCCGTGTCGGTGGGGTCGTAGGACGCGGCCGCGACGTGAACCTCGGTCGTGGCCGGGGCCGGCACCGACGCCATGCTGACCGTCGACAGCTGGGTCGCCAGCGCCACGATGGTCGACGCCAGCCATCGCACCGGCGCAGCCCGAACCGGGGAGGGACGGTTCCGGACGGTGGCGAGCACGTCGAGAGTGAGCGCCACGATCAGGTAGCCCCACACCAGCCAGCCGGCCACGGCAACCACCTGCAGCCAGGTCGAGGTCGCGACCGCGCCGGTCGCCAACGACTCGGCGACCAGACCCCAATCGACCGGCCAGCCGGGAAGCGGGTTTCCCGCCGTCGCGTACAGGACCGTCGGCACCGCCGCCAATCCGGCCACGATGCCGGCCAGCTTGGCTCCGGCACGCAGACGTCTCATCGCACGGCCTCTTCTCAGCGGGACACGACCGACTGCAGCTCACCGACCGGCAGCTCGAACGTCTCGGTCGTGGCGTCGGACGGCAGGCCGCCGGCACCGGAGATCGGACCGCCCGACACCCACTGCACCTGCCAGTGCAGCGTGCCGGTGACGGTGAACGCCTCACCGGGCTGGCCAGCGGAGGTCCGCTGGTAGACGTGCACACAGTCCGAGCCGCCCTCCTGGTCGTGGTAGGCGCGCCCGAAGTCGTACGCGACGCCACCATCCGGACAGGAGACCACCGGACCGCCGTCGCCCGGATCGACCTCCAACGCCGCCGGGGCGGCGGTCACCTCGACCCACAGCGGGCCGTCCTCGGCGCGTGCGGTGATCGGCGCGGCGGTCTCGGTCCACCACCAGGTCTCGGCTTGCACGACGCCGAGCACCTGCCCGTCGGGGGCGGAGTCGTAGAGGTGGCGCAGCTGCGGCCCAGGCAGGTCCAGCGACCCGGTGGCCTCCAGCAGCAGATCAGCCTGCATCGCTTCCCAATCCGGCTCGGGTTCCTCGGCCTCTGGCGGGCCGTCACAGTTGCCGCACAGCCAGGTGTCGCCCGAGGTCCCATCGTCGCACTCGTAGTAGTAGCGCCACCACACCTCGCCGTTGGGACGGATCTCCATCTCGTGGAATGGGCTGGGCTCCCACGTGCAGCTCGGACCGCCACCACCCCCTCCACCTCCGTCTCCGATCGGCGTGACTGGCGGCGGATCACCACCGCCGCTGTCGTCATCGCCAGGGCAGTAGACGCCGACGGTCACCTCGCTCGGCGGCGGCGGGTTCGGGTTCGGTTGGGTGATCTCGACGCAGTCGTCGGATTGCGCCATCGCAGGCGTGGCGTAAAGGAGTGCCGCGACCAGCGCGGCCGTCAGGACCAGGATCCGTGTCACAGGCATCGATGTCCCTCCGGGGCATCGAAGGTTCCCTCCAAGATCGTCTGGTCACCCTCGCTCTCGTCGTACATGGCGACGAGCCACTCTCCGTTCTCGAGCTGCCAACGTCCTCGGGTCAGCAGCCGGTCTTCGTTCGGGACAACCTCACCGTTGCTGATCGTGGTTGCATCGGGGTCGCGGCTGCCGTCGATACACCACTCGCCAACGACTTCGGTGCGGGTCGCGGAGAGCAGCTCAAGGCCGTAGACGATGTCGCCCCGCACCCGGCCTGCGGGTACTTCTGGCTCGATTGCCTCGATCTCTTTCCAGCGCTCTTCGGTTACCAGCGGCTTGAGCGCTGCCCGTTCCTCGATGGCGAACCCTGAGTCGATCCAGCGTCGTCCGGCTTCGTCGTGGGCCTCCCAGTTGGCTTGTACGGCCTGTTCGATCGAGGGTGGGACGCAGTCGTCGGGACGACCGTCGTCCTCGAGGCCGGGCAGCTCGTCGATCAGCCAGCCATCGTCGACGTAGGCGTAGGTCACCTCGATCCGCAGGTAGCGGGCATCCGACTGCGCTGGTGCGCCCTCTGTGGCCTCGCCGGTGGACAGCTCGACCGGTTCGGTCTCCTGGAGCACGCAGAGCTCGCCGGTCGCCTGCTGGCCGGCGTCACGCAGCTCGAGAACCTCGGCGTCGACGACCTCGCCGGACGGGCCGGTCCCGGTCTCGGCCATCGTGGTCAGCCGGTCGGTGAGGAACTGCGCGGCCGGGGAGCCCTCCGTCACGATCCCGTATCCGGCGCCTTCGACGTCGATGTCGTCCGGGTCGATCGGCGCGAGCTGGATGATGGCGTGCTGCAACGCCACGTACCGCCCGACCGCGGTCTCCTCGTCGAGGCCCGACGGTGCCTCGTCACCGTTGGCGGTCTCCTCGTTCGCGGATGAGGATGGGGGCGGTGTCTGTTCGCCACCGTCGTCGTTCGAGGTGCAGGCACTGGCCACCAACAGGGCGGCGCACAGCGCGGCGACGGGCAAGGGGCGAGGCGTGGTCATGGCGGGCCGACTCCTTGCAGAACCGTGGCGGTGGCGGTCGAGCTGACCGTCCGGGTCGGAACCCCGAGCAGCCTCAGCAGCGGCAGGTCGATCGTGGTCTGCACGGTCACCTCGATGCGGCTGCCATCGGGCGAGATGACCACTGCGGTGGGGGTCATCTGACGGGCAGCGACCACGGCACGTGCCTCGTCGTCGGCCAACGCCGGGTTGAGCGTGCGGCTGGCCGGATCGACCCCGAGCGCGCCCGCACGGGCCGCGGCGCGGGCAGTGTCGCCGGTCTCCGACACCGCAGACAGGACCCGGGCACCGTCGGCGGCCAGTGCGACCAGCAGCAGCGTCACGGTGGCGAGACCGAGCATCCACACGGTCGCGAACCCGGCCTCACCATGACCGCGCTCAGGGCTACCCATCAGCCGCCCCCTTCGACGATGAACCGGTCCACCGTCGCGATGCCGGTCGCGTCGAACGTGCGTCCGCCGACGCCGAGCCCACGCATCGGGTCGGTGCGAAGCTGGCAGGAGACCGTGACCTCGACCACCTGTCCCTGCTGGCTGGTCTGCACGCCGAGCTGGTCGCACACCCCATCGAGCCGGTCGACCGCCAGCTGCTGGGCACGAACGGCACGCAGCGACGGGTCGCGGGAGGCCGCAGCCGACCGGGCGGCGTCGGAGGCGGCAAGCTCCACCTCGCCGGGGGTGTGGCCGGCGGTGCCCGCCCACAGCACCAGCCAGATCAGCGTCGCGACCAGCGGGACGTAGAGCACGACCTCGACCAGCACCGACCCGTCCTCGTGGCGGGTCATGGCAGCCACCCTTCGTGCGTTGCGGTCGCCGTGTGGCGGATGGTGCGCGGCAGGCCGGGTGCGACCGAGGGGGCGTCGGCATGCACGGTGAGGGTGATCGTGCCGGCGAGATCATCGACTCGGGTGTCGATGGTCACGGCGGTCGCGGTCGAGTGGTCAGCCAGCACCTGCCGGGCGCGCGTCTCGCCATCGACCGTCGGCGAGCTGCCGTACAGGGTGGCCTCCTTGAGCCCCTCCGCGGTCGCGGTGATCACCGCCTGACGGGTGGTCAGGAACAGACCCAGGTGCAGCACCAGCGCCAGCAGCAACGCCAGCAGCGGCATGAGCAGCACGAGCTGGACGACCTGGGACGCCCCGTCCTCGGCGGCGAGCCGACCCCGCAGGCCACCGCCGGACGCCGCTGCCGGCGCAGCGTGAGGTTGGCGGGGCCGTCGCATCAGGTCAGCCGCCAGAGGACGGCAGGTTGCTCGCTTCGTTCTCGGCCCAGGGCTGGATGATGCCGAGCACAACGATCACGATCAGCGCGATCCCGCCGGCCAGCAGCAGCCCGGACACGACCTCGGACACGCCGTCCTCCTCGTCACGCAGGCGCACGCCGGCCGCGGTCGCCCACCGGACGGTCGAGGACATCGGTGCGGCCAGCAGCGTGGCCAACGCGGCGGTCAGCGCGACCAGGGTCAGTGATGGTTGTTCGCCGGGGTGTCGGTGCATCGGTCTTCTCCTTGTCGGTGTGCAGGTACGTATCGGCTGCCTCGCTCACGTCGGGTCAGAAGTCGATGAAGGTCGCCAGGGCGGGGAAGACGATGAACGCCACCACCGTGAGCCCGAGGCCGACCAGCGGCAGTGCCATGCGCTGCTCGGCCCGGTTGGCGGCGGCCAGCTGGGCGGCCAGCTCCTCCTCGCGCAGGCTGGCGGCACGGGTGGTCAGCGCTCGGGCAGGTGATGAGCCTTGGCGGGCCGCGATGCGCAGCTCCGCGCCGAGCGCGCGCAGCTCGACCATCCCGAGCTCGACCCCAAGCTCGTCGAAGGTCTGCCACAGAGCGGCGCCGGACGCGGCGGCGCGGTCCATCGCCCGTCGCAACGCCGCGAACGTCCATCCCGACCCCGCGGCGGCCGCGTCGCGCAGCGCCTGCTCCTCGGCGGTGCCGGCCCGGATCATGGTCGCGGCGAGCTGGAGGTAGGCCGCCAGCGCGAGGGACATCTCGCGACGTCGCTTGCCGGCCTGATCGTGCAGCTCGTGGACCGCCAGCCACCACCCGGCCGCGCCACCGACCGCGCCGACCGCTGGTGCGGCCAGCCACGAGGTGCCGAGCGCGGCGAGGCCGGCCGGCCAGAACGCCATCGGCACGAGCGCGCCGCCCGCCGCCCAGGCCAGCCGGCGGATCAGCAGCTGTTCGATGGTGACGCCGGTGATAGTCAGCGCGGCGTCGAGCTGGTCGTTGGTCGGGACCAGGCGACGTTGCCACCGTGCCGCACGACCCTCGGCCGCCCTCCGGTCCTGGCTCGGTTCGAGCGCAGCCCGGACCCGGTCGGCCAGCGGGGCCGGCTGGGGTGCCAACCCGACCACGGCGGCAACGACCGCGGTGGCGGCCAGCACGCCGGCGAGTAGCCCAAGGCCGATCATCCGCCCGCCCCTTGTCGGTGGGCGAAGAACTGCTGCGGCCGATCGACGCCCGCCATGCGCTCCAGCATCCACACGCACAGCCCCGCGACGGCGAGGATGCCTGCCAGCACGGCCTGGCCCAGCGCGGTGGTGTAGATCGCCATCAGCTGCGGGTTCGCGGCCGTGAAGTAGGCGGCCAGCGCGGCGAAGATCCCAACGATCATCCACCGTTGGGTCCGCACCGAGGCGAGGCGGGCGTCGATGTCGCGTCGCTGGCGGACGTCCTGCTCGGCCCACTCCAGCAGCCCGTCGAGCGCGTCGGCGACCCCGACGTTCTGCCGCCGTAGCGCGTTGACGAGCACCGTGACCGCAGCGTCTGCGATGTGGTTGTCGACCTCGGCCGCGAACCCTCGCAGCGCCCGGATCGGTCCGAGCCGCTCCACCCGGTTGGCCAGCCGCGCCGACGCGGGTGCGAGCGGTGAATGGTCCGGCTGGAGGGTCGCAACCTCGATCATGGCCTGTTCGAGGCCGGAGCCGGCGGCCAGCACCGTGCGCAGCTGTAGCAGCCACAGATGCACCGCCTCCAGCATCTGCTGCTCGGCGGTACGTTGCCGGGCGCCTGCGACCATGGTCGGAGTGAGCCACAGCGCCACCCCGACGGCGACGCCGACCACCACCATCCGCGTCGCCGCCACCGCTATCAGCGCCACGGCGACTGCGATCAGTCCACGCCGATGCGTGGCCACCGTCTCACGCAGCCGCCGACGCGCGACCGGGACGGCGTCTGACGTCGACGGGGTGAACGCCGCGGTCAGGGTCAGCAGCGTCACCGCCGCCAGGAGCCCCGCCACCAGGCCGGACAGCTGGGGGCTCATCGGACGACCTGCCCGTTGGTCGCCGGTGAGCCGGTGTAGCCGAACGGGTGCAGCCGCTCGCCGAGGTGGTGCGGCAGCCCGCGCAGCACCGCGCGACCATCCGGCCCGGGCACGAAGATGTCGTGGAACGCCACCCGGCCCTCGGCCATCGACACCTCGGCCACCTCGGCGACGTACCGCCGTCCGCTGGTCGGCTCTCGGGCCTGGTAGACGACCAGGTCGACCGCGTCGGTGAGCAGCTCCATCGCGGCCTGCTCACCCAGCGTGCCGTGCAAGGTCATCAGCGACCGCAACCGGCCGATCGCCTTGTGCGAGCTGGAGGCGTGGACGGTGCACATCGACCCGCCCGCGGAGCCGAGCATCGCGTCGACCATCTGGCCGGCCTCGACCGAGCGGACCTCGCCGACCACCACCCGGTCGGGGTTGAGACGCTTGGCCAGATGCAGACAGTCCGACAGGTCGAACCGCCCTGCCCCCTCGGAGTTCGCCTCGCGGGTCTCCAGCGCCACCACATCCGGGTGCAACCGGGCGCCGTGGGCGTCGACCAGCTCGTCCAGGCGCAGCTCGCGGGCGTCCTCGGCCGTCACGATGCGTTCGCCGCCAGCCACCTCGTTCAGCATCGCGCGCATCAACGTGGTCTTGCCGACGCCTTGCCCGCCGGCCACCACGATGTTCAACCGTGCCCGCACCGCCGCGCTCAGGAACCGGGCAAGCTCCTCCGACAGCGACCCGACGGCGACGAACTGACCCAGCCGATCCAGCGTCCACGACGGGCGACGGATCGTGATCGTTGGCCGCGGGGTCACCTCCATCACCGCCGACAGACGATGCCCGGACGCCAGCCGCAGATCCAGGGTCGGATGCGCACGATCCCACGACCGGGCCGTCGCGCCACGCGCGGCCACCCGTTGGAACCGTTCGATCAGCTGCTCGTCCGAGTCCGCGACCGGCGGCATCGCCTCCTTGACCCCATCCGCGGTGACGACGAACACGGTGTCGTGACCGACGACGTGGATGTCGTTGACCTCAACGTCGTCGAGCAGCGGCTGCAACCGGCCCAGACCGGCCAGCTCCGCCAGCAGCGCCTGGCGTGCCGCCGCCAGCACCGGCTCGCCCGGATCGAGGGCGGTCAGCTCGCCCGCAAGGCTCTGACGGCGGAAGTCCTTGACCGTCTCGGCAACCCACACCGCGAGCTGCTCGCTCAGGTCCGTGCCGCGAAGATCGGTCTCATCCACCGCATCCGACAGCCGCCGCTCCAACGTCGGCAACGCCCAGGTCACGACCTGCCGCACCGCGGGCGTCGACCACTCGGCCAGCAGACGTCTCACACCCCGACCTCCTGCCGCTCCGGCGGACTGATGCGTTGCAGCAGTTGGCGGGCCTGGCGCACCAGCGGCAACCGCTGCACCAGCCACGGGGCCGGAGCGCCGATACCGCGCAGCGCCAGCGCCCCCCGCCGGTCGTGTTGGATCGTGTCGAGACAGTCCCAGCCGAGCGTTCGCGTGATCTCCCGTGCCGGATAGGGGCCGGATGTTGCGGGGCGGTCAGCGAGCAGCAGCTCGACCGTGCAGGTGCGCTCCAGCAGCGGCCGCCACGACACGCCTGCGGTGACCTGCTCGATGGTGGGCTCCAGCAGCAACCACAACCGGCCCACCTCGCGAACCAGCGCAAGCGTCGCATCGTCCGGACGCAGCCTGCCAAGATCCACCACCACCGAGACATCCGTCACAGCGAGCCGGTCGGCCACGTAACGGGCGACCGGGGTGCGATGGGCCGCCACCGCCGACGCATCCGCCGCCAACAGCCGCGACGCACCCGCCCACGGCCGGGCCCGCTCCCACAGCTCACGCCCCGGATCGGCGTCGGCCGCGAGATCGGTCACCGTGACCTCACGCGGCAGGCCCCACCGCACCGCCAGCACCCCGCCATCCGGCGGGCACTCCACCACCAGCAACGGCGAGGTGGAGGCCACCGCCATAGCCGACACCAACGTGGACACCCCGGGCGAGCCGGCCAACGACGCGACCGCCACCCCGCTCACGGCACGACCGCCAACGCGACCTCGCCCGCAGCCGCAGCCGCCGTCACCTCAGCAGCGACACCGTGCGGGACCGCGACGGTGACCAGCCGTGTCCCCGAGACCGCGTCGCCCAGCAGCGCCACACTGTCCACCGTGGCGCGATCGACCAGTACACCCGACGCATCGCCGGTCGCGACCACCATGACCGTGTCGCCCGCACGCAACGACGCCGAAGGCCACCCCCCCGGAGGCAACGCCAAGCCAACCAGCGCCTGATCGCCAGCCACCTCCAAACGCTCCACGACCAGCCCCGGTGAGAGCAGCGTCCCGGCCGGCAGGTCCGCCGCCCACAGCCCGCCGACCAGCTCGGCGACCCGCACGTCGGTGACGGCGAGCACGCCCTCTGGGTTCGCGATAGCGACCTCGGTCGGCACGAGGTGCGTCTGCTCCACGACTTGACCGCGAGTGACCTCCGAGGCAACGCTCCACACCTGCACCCTCGCAGACGCTCGCTCCAGACCCGTGGCGACCACCAGCCACACCAGCACCCCAAGCAGCACCGCGGCCGCAACCAGCAACGGTCGACGGCGACGCACCGGCTGCGGCATCGACTCCGGCGCCTCACGACCGGCCGTATTACGTCGCAGCGTCGGCGTAGACGTCACTTCGCCGCCCCCCTTCGAAGACACCCCGGCAACCGGGCAGTGGAGAGAACGGCCCCAGATTGGCACGCTCGGCACGGCCGGCGCGGGCGACCGTCGCCAAGTAGGTGCTCGCCCCGGACCTCAGTTGCGCTGCCCCCACCACCGCGCCGAGGGTTCGAACGAGGCTCCGTCAAACGAATCGCCCCCGAAGAAGTCGCCTGTCGCGGTACCCTGCCCACCACGGTGCCGGCCGGCCCGTTGGTCGGCCCCGAAACAACAGCGTTCCGGCCGGTCAAGACTCGGGCTCCCACCGAGACAACCCGACTACGCGTAGCAGCCCCCTCGCGTTACGTCACATAATCCCCGTGCGCTGCGGCCGCCAACGAGCGCAGCGCTCAATCCTGGGGGTCGTCGAACGCTTCGCGCGCAACTTCAATCCCGTGAGCGTGTTCGCGAGTCCAAGCGGCCAGTACGTCCACCAGAGTGATGACGCCGCTGCCGAGATGCGTCAACTCGTAGTCGACCTGCATCGGCATCGTCGGTTGCGCGATCCTGCGCACCAGCCCATCCCGCTCCATCTGGCGGAGCGTGCGTGACAGTGACCCCTCCGCGATGTCTGCGATCGCGTCCACCAGCTCGCCGTACCGCATCGGCGAACGCTGGGCGAGCTGTTCGGCGACCTCCAACACCCACCGACCCGCCACGACGTTCAGCGCCTCTCGCGCCAAGGCCCGCCGCGAGGCGTCACGCTGTTCCATGGCCTCGCCTCCTATTGATTGCGCATATCGCTTTCGTGTCCCGTCGCGGGGCGGCGACCGGAACCGGGATACTACCGGTAGGTAGTTGTCTCGCCCTCGGCTGCTATGGATGTCAATGGGCTTGCATGGTCAAGGGCGCATCGAAGAACCTGGCCCTGCTCTCGTCCCAACCGAATTCATCGCGGACGCTGATCACCGCGCTCTTCTGCGGCGTCCGGCTTGGGAGACCTCGTTGAGCCGACCATGCGTGAGATCCGCAGCTTGGACAGCGAGCTGGTGCGGATCCTCGCGATGCCGACGATCCTACGGAATCACCCCTCGCGGACCTTCAGGCGGATCGCGGTTCGGCGGCGCAGTCGCACGGATCGAGCCGATCACGCCGACTGTGACCTCGTCGACATCGTCAACGACGGCCTCCCACTCCGAGCCGGCTGCCCGGAGATGCCCGCGCTCGGCGATCAGATCTCCGACCGCGGAGATCCGCCTGGATCCTGGAGCACATCAAGACCTGGTGGGAACCCGACCAGCGCCAGTATCGGGCGCAGGTGACCGACGAGACCTGCCGCTTATCCGCCGCCGGGGACGGGTCATCCGGACCTTCGGAGTTCGGCAACGGTCAACGTTCGAGTTCGTCCCGTCGGCGGCGGTACTCCTCCTCGTCGATCTCGCCCCGGGCGAAGCGTTCGTCGAGGATGCGGCGCGGCGACGATGCACCGTTGTCCCGTGCGTCACGCCCGGCGAAGGTGTTCACGGCCCACACCACGAGCCCGATGATCACAGCCCAGCTCAGCAGCATCCAGATCCAGCCGTAGCCGGAACCCCACCACATCATCGTCGGCTCCTTGGATGGTCGGTGTGTCGTCGTCGAGGCCGCCAGCATTCAGGGTGCGGTGGTCACGACCAGTTCGCCGCGCATCCCCCCGGCTGCGTGCCCAGGCACGGTGCAGAGGAACTCGTAGCGGCCCTCGTCGGGGGAGCGCAGCGCTGTTGCAGCGGTCTCGCCGGCTCCTGCTTCGAGGTGGATGTCGAGGTCGGGGATCGACAGGTCGTGGAAGACCTGCCCGGTGTTGTCCAGGACGAGGTTGGTGGTGGTCCCCGCCTCAAGCTCGATGCGGGCGGGGTCGAACCAGAGGTCGCCGGCTTCGATCGCTACCTCGGGTGCACCCGAGACGGGCGGGTCGGCGGGGGCGGTGGCCGTCCGGTTCCACCCCATGTGGCCCGCCATGTCCCGCTGGTGGCCGTCCCACCAACCGGTTCCGCTGCCGGGCATCGCGGACCAGGGCCCGACGACGAGCAGGACGCCGAGTGCGGCGAGCAGCCACCACGCACGGCGCGAGCTCCGCCGCGGTGGCGCCTCGGTGAGGACCTGGCAGCGCAGCTGGTGTTCGTCCGCCGAGATCTCACCACGGGCCAGCCGGGCATCGAGCATCTCACGGGCGGTGGAGGCCGGAGGGCGGTCCCGGTTCCCGGCGGCAGCGCCGGCGAGGGCGACGAGGATGAGCGCGATGCCGATGGTGGCGATGATCATGGTCTGCAGCCTTCCTCTCGTGTCGGCGGGCGGGTATCGCCCGCCGACACGACGTGGTCACCGGCCGGGGGTCATGTTCTTGTGCATCGACCCGGGGTTCATCCCGGCCCGGCTCATCTCGCCGTGCATCCGGCCGAGGTCGACGCCCTGCTCGATCATCAAGCGGTGCATCTCGCCGACCGATGCGCCCTCGTCCATCATGGTCTGCATCTCGGTGATGGCTGCCGGGTCGAGCTCTGCCATGTGGGCGGGCATGTCGGACATCGTGGCTGACGTTGAGGTGTCCACGGCAGCGAAGGCCGCCGCGCCTGCGAAGGCGGTCGCCAGAGCGGCGCCGCTGATGACGGTGACGGTGCGGTTCCTGATCGACATGGGGTGTTCCTTCAGTGAGGGTTCGTGCTTGCAGTGAGGGTTCGTGCTTGCCTCAGCCTCGCGCGCATCCGTCCGGCCCCCGTTCAGACCGTGTCAAGGGTTCGTCAAGCCTGCGTGGCGACGGCTCGCACGCTCGCCTTGCAACGCCGGGGCGGCCGGCGTTGAAACGCTTGGCCGTCACCGCGGAAGGTCTGACGGCGCTTCACCGGCGCTGCTGGTGCCGTCCATCGCCCGAACCTGGTCGCCCGCACCATCCGGCACAGGTACCAGCACCTCCTCGACAAGGGCGTCCCTCAGAGCCTTGCGCCCTCGGTGGACACGGGAGCGCACCGTGCCGATGGGCCAGCTGACCCGGTCGGCGATCTCGGCGTACGTCAGCCCTTGCACGTCCGTGAGGATGACCGCGGTCCGGAAGGTGACCGGCAGTCGTCGGAGCGCCCGGTCGAGATCGGCCCGAAGCACGCCGACCTCGATCTCATCCGCTGGGCCGGGCCCGAGGTCCCGCAGCTCGCGCCATGTTTCCTCAGGCAGAGGCTCGACTCTGACCCGTCCTCGACGGCGAACGCCGTCGAGGAACAGGTTCTTCGTCACGCGGTAGAGCCAACCCTCGAAGGTCCCCGGGCTGTAGCGATCCAGGTTCCGATGCACCCGCACGAACACGTCTTGCGCCAGATCTCGGGCGTCGTCAGGGTCGCGCGTCAACGCGTACGCCATCCGGTGGATGGTGTCTGCGTAACGCTCAGCGACCTCATCGAAGTCTGGGACCTCGCCACCCCGACCCTGCGGAGGCGCCGTGGCGTCGCTCCGCCTGCTCGTACCTGCCGTCGAACGCACGGAGCAACTCCAGCACGGGGTCAACTACACTATCGTAGTATCTAGGGGTTGGCCGCTAGGACTTCCGCGCGACGAGGTGAGGCACTTGGTCCCCCGCAGGCGGGCCGATGGACCTCGACGACTACCACCCGGTAGTAGGTAGCGTCTCCTCGTCCTTGGAGCAGACCTGGTCGACAGGAGCCGATGTGTCCGCGACACGACGTTGGTGGTTCCTCACCGCCGGTGCCGCTGCGGTCGTGGTGGCGGCCGCGATCGCGCTCGTGGGGCGGCCGGCCACGGTCCAGGCCATCGCCGCGGACGCTCCCGAGGTCGCGGCATTCGAGGCCGAACGGCGAGACGCATCTGCACCGGTCCGGGAGGTGACGCTGACCGCAGTTCCGGCCACGGTCCGCATCGGCGATACCGAGGTGGAGACGTGGACCTTCAACCAGCAGCTCCCGGGGCCGGAGGTGCGGGTCGCGGCGGGACAGGTCCTGCGCGCTCGCGTCGAGAACCGCCTACCGGAGCCGTTGACCATCCACTGGCATGGGGTCGACCTGCGAGCCGACATGGACGGCGTCCCGGACCTGACCCAGCCTCCCATCGCTCCAGGGGAGGACTTCACCTACGAGTTCACCGTCCCCGACCCGGGCACCTTCATCTACCACTCGCACGTCGGCATGCAGCTCGACCGCGGTCTGTATGGGGCCCTGATCGTGGACGACCCGGACGAGCAGGCGGTCGTGGACCGCGAGCTGACGCTGGTGCTCGATGACTGGCTCGACGGCATCGACACCACACCGGATGAGATGCTCGACCAGCTCCGGCAAGGCGGAGCACCGCATGACATGGGGGACATGGGCATGGGCGGCGACCAGCCGCACGACATGGGCGCCATGGGCGAGATGGACATGGACGACATGGACATGCCGTCGGGCATGGGATCGACGGCGGCCAGCCCCCTCGGTCCGGACGCCGGCGACGTCGACTACCCGATGTACCTCATCAACGGCCAACCACCCGAGGCACCCCAGATCGTGGACGTCGAACCCGGCGAGCGCCTCAGGCTCCGGCTCGTCAACGTCGGCTCCGACACCGCCTTCCGCGTGGCCGTAGCCGGGACCCCGCTCAGCGTCACCCACACCGACGCCCGGCCGGTCCTGCCCGTCGAAGCGGACGCGGTCCTGCTCGGCATGGGCGAACGCTACGACGTGCTGATCACCGTCCCTGGTGAGGGCCTGGTCCCGGTCGTCGCGGACGCCGAGGGCAAGGACGGCCAGACGATGCTCCTGCTGCGGGCAGGGCCAGGCGAGCTCCCCCCACCGGATGTTCGACCTGCGGAGCTCGCCGGACGCCTGCTCACCTACGACGATCTGCAGGCCGATCCCACGGTGAGCCTCGGCGACGGTGTGCCCGACCGGACCTACCGTGTGCGGCTCACGGGAGACATGGCGAGCTACGAGTGGGGCGTGGAGCCCAACGTGCCTGACGGCGAGGCCATGACCGTCCGGGAAGGGGAACGTGTCCGGCTCATCTTCGACAACCAGACCATGATGTTCCACCCGATGCACCTGCACGGGCAGCCCGTCCAGATCCAGGGCGCGAACGGCCCCGGTCCGCTCAAGGACAACGTGATCGTCGGCCCCATGGAGCAGATCACGGTCGACTTCATCGCCGACAACCCCGGCCCCTGGGCGTTGCACTGCCACAACATCTACCACGCGGAAGCTGGCATGCAGACGGTGCTGCAGTACGTCCGGTGAGCCAGACCCGCGGAGAGGAACCGGGGGCGCCGCAGGTTCGGCAGTGCACGACGGAAGGACACGTCGGACCGAGCCTCCAGGTGACACCTGCAAGCAGCTTCGACCCACGCACGGTCCGGTTCGACTCCTGAACGTGATGCGCGCTCTCGTGCTGGGACTGGTCCAGGGGCTGACCGAGTTCCTCCCGGTCTCGTCGTCCGCACATCTCGTGCTCGTGCCCTACTTCGCCGGCTGGTCCCGACCGGGCCTGGCCTTCGACGTGGCTCTCCACTTCGGGACGCTGTCCGCAGTGCTCTGGCACTTCCGCTCCGACCTCGTCATGTTGGCACGTTCGCTCCTGGGGAACGACGAACACGGCCTGCGGTGGCTCACCCTGCTCGTCGTGGCGTCCGCGCCGGTCGCCCTCGTCGGAGCGACCCTGGAGACACAGATCGCGAGGGTGTTCAGCGCTCCGTCGTGGACCGCGTGGCTTCTGCTCGTCATGGCCTTCTGGTTGCTGGCGGGTGAGCGCTCCGCTCGCCCACCAGGTGCCGTACCTATCGTCACAGCCACACAGGAGGAACAGACCCAGGACACCGACGGCGTCGGTGGTTCGCCAGGCATCGGTTGGTCCGCTGCGCTGGTCGTCGGAGTCGCGCAGGCTGCGGCGCTGCTCCCTGGCATCTCGCGGTCCGGTTCCACGATCGCCACCGGGCTGCTGCTTGGTGTCGATCGCCAGACGGCCGCCCGGTTCTCGTTCCTGCTGTCGATCCCCGCCATCGTCGGCGCCATCTCGGTCGAACTGCCGAAACTGGCCGCCTCACAGGTCGCGCCCACCGAGCTGACGGCCGGCGTGATCGCGGCGTTCGTGTCGGGCCTGTGGGCGATCCGGTGGCTGTTGCGGATCATCTCCACCCGAGGTCTGACCGGCTTCGCGGTCTACCTGGCCCTGCTAGCCACGGTGGTACTGGCGACCGGCCGAGGCTGACGCGGTAGCGGACAACCGGTTCCGTGGGCACGTGTCGTCTTCGGCGTCCCATGCACCGCTCGCCAGACGATGCTGTTCCATCCGATGGATCTGCACGGGTAGGTCGTCGAAATCCGAGGGGCCCGGTCCCCTACAGAACAACGTGATCGTCGGCCCGTCCGCGCCTCACACCGCCACGGAGCCAGCGCGGGAGCCGCCGCCGACGATGCGCCATCTTTCGCCGTGCACGGGCAAGCGGTCCCGGCATGGACAGCGGGCGGGCCCGAGCGGACACTACTACGATGCCTCGGTAGTATTTCGCTGAGGGTAACCGGGGTTCGGACGTTGCGGTGGAGGCTCAGCGGAGTGGACATGCTGCGGTGGCCCCGCCGGCGGTGGGTGGTCGCGGTTGCCGGCACCGCCGGCGCCGGCCTCTTGATGGCGCTGCCGACGGCGCTAGTGCCCAGCGCCTGGTTCAGCCGCATGACCCCGCCCGTCTGGTGGAACTGGCCGATCTGGGGCGTCAGCGCGCTGCTGGTCGGGCTGCTGCTTGCCACCTACGCCCGTTCTCCCACGTCAGACCGCGGGGCTGGAGCTGGTGCGGGTGGGGGTCTGCTGACCGTCTTGGCGGTCGGCTGCCCGGTGTGCAACAAGGTCGTCGTCGCCACCCTCGGCGTGGCCGGTGCCCTCCAGTGGTGGGCGCCGTTGCAGCCGATCCTCGGGATCTTGTCACTGGGCTTGCTGGGGTGGGCACTGCGTGTGCGCCTCCGTGCTGAGCGGGCGTGCCGCGTGCCGGTGCCGACCGCCGCCGTCTCTCTCGCTCGTCAGAAGGGTGGTGTCCGTGGCCAAGCCGCGATCGCAGAGCAAGAGCCAGCGCAAGAAGGGCAGGCGGGAGGAAGCTCGTCGGGAGCGTGAGGTGGCCCGACGCCGTGCGCGGCGCCGACGCCAGCTACGGCGAGGCGGCGCTGTAGCGGTGGCCGCCCTCGTGCTCGCCGCTGTCACCGGCGCGGTCTACCTCTCCGGTAACGAGCGACGTGCCGCTCAGGCGCGCCTCGGTGGCCTGGTCGCGGTGGAAGACAACCGAGGTCGGGCGCATACGGCGACGGCGACGGCCGAGCCAGCGCCGACCTCGGGACCACACCTCGAAGGAGCGGTGTGCGGTGTCCAGCGAGCGCCGGTCCCACCGGGAGCGCAGATCCACGCTCTCGAGCACGGAGCCGTCGCGTTGCAGTACCGCCCCGACGAGCTCGAGCCGGACGATGTCTCGTCGCTGGAGTCCTTCGGTGCCGAGCTGGGCGACCACGTGCTGGTGGCACCGAACCCGTCGCTCGAGGTACCGCTGATGGCGACGGCGTGGACGCGCCGGATGGTGCTCGACGAGGTGGACGCAGCGCTGCTCCGCGATTTCGCGACGGCTTTCCGCACCCGCGGGCCAGAGTCCGCACCCTGCCCGGCCTGAGCTCCTTCGGCCGCGTGGTCGACGATCCGCGTGCGCCGACCAGCGCGAACGGTGATGGAGCCGTCCCGGTCCCGCGCGGTCATGGCAGCAGTATCGCTGTACTGAACGCACGGACGAACGGTTCGGCGGCGATCCCGACGGCGAGCACCGCCGCCCCCGCGGCGGCGGCGGCCAGACTGGACCACCGGCTGAGCGTGGCGACGCGGCCCTCGAGCGGGGCGAAGTACATCGGTGCCAGGAACCGTGCGTAGTAGAACACTGACACCACGGTGTTGACGACCGCGAGGACGGCCAGCCACGCGTACCCGGCGTCGATCGTCACGCTGAACAGCAGCAGCTTGGCGGCGAACCCGGCCAACGGCGGGATCCCGATGAACGATAGGAAGCTGACCGCCAGGATGGCCGAGAGGAACGGTCGCTGGCGGGCCAGCCCGCGGTAGTCCTCACGCTTCGTGCGGCCACGCAACGCGACCACGACTCCGAACGCTGCCACGTTGCCCACCACGTAGGCGGCGAGGAAGTACAGCAGTGACGGTACGGCCAGCTCGCTGCGTTGGAGCGCCACGAGCGCCATCAGGCCGTAGCCGGTCTGCGAGACCGCCGACCAGCCCAACAGCCGACGGAGGTCGTCCTGCCACAACGCCGCCAGGTTCCCGAGCGTCATCGTCAGTGCCGCCAGGCCGGCGAGCAGCGGACGCCACCCCACCGTGTCGGGCGGCACGATGTCCACGAACCGTGCGAGCGCGATGAACGCGCCCACCTTCGGTGCGGTGGTGATGAACGCGGCCGCGGGCGCGGGCGCGCCCTGCGAGACGTCGGGGACCCAGGCGTGCAGCGGCACCGCCCCGAGCTTGAACGCCAGCACGAGCACGACCAGGGCGACCCCGACCACCAGTGCGGGGCTGCTGGCAGACAACCCGTCACGCAGGGCCGGATAGGTCGTGCCGCCGGCGAGACCGAACAGGTAGGCCAACCCGATCAGCATGCCGGTGTTGGGCAGGGCGCCGAGCAGGAAGTACTTGATCCCGGCCTCCGAGGCAGCCCGGGACTGGCGGTAGTAGGCGGCGAGCACGAACCCGGTCACCGAGGACAGCAACAGCGACAGTGCGAGCTGGATCAGGTCGCTGGCGCCCGCGAGCAGCCCGGCCCCGAGCGCCGAGAACACCAGCAGGGTGTAGTACTCGCCGTGGCGAGGGTCGCGCAGGAACCAGGGCGCGGAGAGCGCGATGACCGCCAGCGTCGCCACCAGGATCAGCAGCACCCCCCAGTCGGTGAGCTGGTCGATGGCGTAGCTGTCGGTGAACGTCAGCCGTTGCGACCCGGAAGCCAGACGCCGCAGCGTGAGCATCGCCGAGACCACCACGCCGCCGGCGGCCAACGGCGCCGCCGCCCACTGCAACCGGCGCGGGGCGAACAGGGCGTACAGGAGCACGACGACCCCGGTGACCACGAGCGCGATCTCGGGGACGACGTCCCCGACCATCGCGGCCATGTCCATGTCCATCTAGCGGCCCACGAGCGGCCCGGCGGCCGAGTCGATGACGTCGAGCAGCCACGCGGGGGCGACGCCGAGCACCACGACCAGCACGAGCAGAACCGCGAGCGCGCCGATCTCGACGCGCCCCAGCTCGGGCCAGTCGCGCCACCGCTCGGGGAGCGGCCCCAGGAACAGCTTCTGCAACATGCGCAGGAACAGCGCGGCGGTGAGGACGATCCCGAGCAGGCCGACCCCGGCCAGCCACGGGTAGATCGCCAGCGCGCCGGTGAAGATCTGGAACTCTGCCACGAACCCTGCCAGCCCGGGTAGCCCGAGGCTCGCGAACGCCGCCACGGCCGTGAACACGGTCAGCACCGGCGTGCGTGCGGCGAGCCCGCCGTAGGCGTCCATCTCGTAGGTGTGACCGCGTGCCAGGATCGACCCGCTGATCAGGAACAGCGCGCCGGTGATGAGCCCGTGCGCGATCATCTCCACCGTTGCGCCGGTGAGCGCGACCGCCTGGGCTGCCTGCTGGCCACCGACCGCGGCACCGGCGGCGGCCAGCCCGAGGATGACGTAGCCCATGTGGGTGATGCTGGTGTAGGCGATCAGGCGCTTGACGTCGGTCTGGGCCAGGGCGACCAGGGCGCCGTAGACGATCGCCACGACCGCGAGCACGCCCAGCGGGAACGCGAACCGGGCGAAGGTGTCGGGCTGCATCGCCATCGCGACGCGCACGAACCCGTAGGTGCCCATCTTGAGCAGCACCCCCGCCAGCACCGCGGAGGCCGGCCCGGGCGCATCGACGTGAGCGGGCGGCAGCCACGTGTGGACCGGCACCAGCGGCGTCTTCACCGCGAACCCGATGGTCAGCCCGAGGAACACCAGGGTGGCGAACAGGCCTCCGCCGGCCAGCGGCTGCTGGGCGATGATCGTGGCCATGTCGAAGGTGCGCGGATCGGTGGACAGGTACAGGCCGATGATGCCCAGCAGCAGCGCGAGCGACCCGGCGAACGTGTAGATGAAGAACTTCAGGGCCGACCGTTGGGCGTCACCGTGCCCCCAGACCCCGATCAGGAAGTACATCCCCACGAGGCTGACATCCCAGAACACGAAGAACAGGAACAGGTCCAACGCGAGGAACACGCCCAGCGACGCTGCCTCGAGGAACAGGAACAGCGCGAAGTAGGCCCGTGCGCGGCCCCGCAGATCGACGGGGTAGGCGATCGCCGCGGCGAACACCAGCGCGGACATCGCGGCCAGCGGCAGCGAGACGCCGTCGACCCCGACCGTGTAGCCGACCCCGAGCGTGGGGATCCAGGGGACGTGCTCGACCAACTCGAAGCCGCCGGTGCCCTCGAACCGGGACCACGCCACCGCGAGCAGCAGCAGCGGGACCGCCGCGACGACGGTCGCGCCGGTACGCAGCCAGGCCACGGTGCGCGGGTCATCGCCGTCGAGCCGCAGCAACGCCAGTACGACGCTGGCGGCCAGCGGCACGAAGATGGCAGCAGTCAGCATGGGGCGAACCTCCAGCGCGCGGGCGACCGCGTCCTCATCGGAACACCACCAGGCTGAGCACGAGCATGGCGGCGCCCACGGCGGCGTACAGGTAGTAGTGGTGGGTCAGGCCGGTCTGCGACTGTCGGGCCCGGTGCCCCGCTGCGGCGGTGGCGCGGGCCAGCCCTTCGACGGCCTGGTCGATGCCGCGGTCATCGGTTCGGCGCGAGGCGAGCGCCAGCAGATCGGTGCCCGCCGCGATACCGCCGACGACGGCGTCGGTGGCGGGTTCGATCCGGCGGCGCAGCCAGCGACCTGCGGCGAGCGCGGCCCCGGCGGCGCCGTGGGCGAGCGCGGTGAAGCTGAGCTCCGCGAACCGGTCGAGGGCGCGCGAGACGCCCTGTGCCAACGCGACCGCGCCGCGGACCCCGGCGTCCACGAGACGATCGTCGGCGATGGCGAGCAGCTGCGAGAGCCGTAGCACCGGGTCGACCACCACGCGGCGTGCAGCGCCCGGGAGCCCGAACCAGCCCGTCACCGCAGCCTGCAGCCGCGGCGGCAGGCCCAGGTCGACGAGCCGTCCCCGGCGGTGCAGCCACCAGACCGCGATGACGGCCACGACGATGGCGCCCCAGGCCGCCACGAGCCCGCCCAGCGCACCGTGCGCCAGGAGGCCGCCGGTCGCCGCCTCGACGAGCTCGGCGCCGGCCGGCAACCACAGCAGCCCCAGCAGCACCGAGGTGGTCGCCAACGTCACCAGTGCGACGACCGGCCGACGGTCGCCCGCGGCCGCCGGCCCGTTGCCCGGCGGACCGGGACCGAACGCCAGCACCCACAGGCGGGCGGCGTAGGCCGCGGTCAGCAGAGCCGCGACCAACGTGGCACCGCCCAGCCCCATCGACCGGTCGATCGTGACCGCGAGGATCTGCTCCTTGGTCCAGGATCCGCCCAGCGGCGGTACCGCCGCCAGGGCGAGCGCGCCCACGGCTGCCGACATCGCTACGACCGGGAGCCGGCGACCGAGGCGCATCCGTTCGAGGTCGGCGGTGCCAGCCGTGTGGATGGCGGCCCCCGCCGCCAGGAACAGCAACGCCTTGAACAGCGCGTGCGCGACCAGTTGCGCACCCGCTGCCGCCGTCGAGCCGGCGCCGACGGCGAGGAACATCAGGCCGTACTGGGCCGAGGTCGAGCCGGCAAGGGCGCGCTTGAGGTGCCGTTGGGTCAGCGCGACCGCGCCGCCGGCCAGCGCGGTGGCCAGCCCGATGGCCGCGACCGTCGGAGCGAACCAGGCTACCGCCTCGAACGAGGGGGCGAGCCGGATCAGCAGGTAGGCGCCGGCGCTGACCATGGTGGCCGAGTGCAGCAGCGCGGACGCGGGTGTCGGGCCGGCCATGGCCGAGAACAGCCACGGCGCGAACGGCAGCTGGGCCGACTTCGCCGCGGCAGCCAGCAGGATGCCACCCGCGACCAGCGGCAGCCGGTCGGCGTCGACCTGGGGCACGGCGGCGAACTCGAAGCTGCCGACGCTGGCGAAGGTGATGCCGGCCGCCAGGTACAGCCCGAGATCGCCGAACCGTGTGGTCACGAAGGCTTGTGCCGCCGCCCGGACGTTGTCGACCTGCCGCCAGCCGTGACCTACCAGGACCCACGAGGTGGCCCCGACCAGCTCCCAGGCGACGAGCAGGGTCAGCAGGTCGCCGGCGGTGACCAGCAGCTGCATGGCACCGACGAACGCCACCAGCCCGGCCAGCAGCCGTGTGCGTCCCTCCCGTTCGGTCGCGGCGGCGGAGAGGAGCACGATCAGCGCCACGAAGGGAACCAGTACAACCATGACCCGCCCGAAGCCGGCCACGGCCAGCCCGAGTTCCAGACCCGCCCCCCACCGCCAACTCGCCGCCGGCGTGCGCCAGGCCGCCCACACCCCGCCCGCCAGCACCACGCCGATCGCGGCCAACCCGATGGCGGTCACCGCCCGCTCGTGCCGCCGCACGACGAGCATCACCGTGGCCGCGACCACGGGCAGCAGAGGCAGGCTCCACAGCGCGGTCACCGCTTGAGCCGCTTGAGCTTCTCGGTGATGTCGGCCTTGCGGATCCGGTACACGTTGGTGATCAACGCGAACCCGATCGCCATCTCGGCCGCCATCACCGTCATGAACACGACCGCGAGCATCGAGCCTTGCGGATGTCCGCCAGCGGCTGCGGCCCACAGGCCGGCCAGGGCGAGGATGGCGCCGTTGATCATCAGCTCGAGGCCCATCATCAACATCACGAACGACTGCTGGCTGAGCGCGCCGTACAGCCCGATCCCGAACAGACCGGCCGCGACGATCAGCACCGCCTCCAAGCTCACGCCGTACCCCCCGTCCCGTGACCCGCCGTCCCGGCCGGCGGGTCGGTCGGCGGGTCCAGGTCGGGTTCGACGCTGCCCTCCTCCGCGCTGCCGTAGCGGCCACGGTGGCTGGCGAGCACGACCGCGCCGATCATGGTCGACAGCAGCGCCACCCCAGCGGTCTGGAACGCGAGCATCGACCCGCCGAGCAGTTCGAAGCCCAGCTGTTCGGTCGCGTCCGTACCGGTGGGCACGGGCTGGTCGGGGAAGCTGGTCGAGACCCCGACGATCGCCAGACCGATGAACGCGGTCGCCCCCGCAGCGATCGAGGCGCGGTGCTGGTGCACCATGAACATCGGGTTCAGACCGGCCGGGTTCATCATGAACATGACCATGATGACGGCCATGATCAGCATCTCGCCGGCCATCATCAGGATCAGCACGATCCCGATGAACTCGGCACCGAGCATGATGACGATGGCGCCCACGCCGACGAACGACGCCAGCAGCCAGAACGCGGCCCGCACCATCGAGTCGGTGCGGAACACCAGCCAACCGGAGACGAGGCTGCCGGTGGCCAGCAGCCAGAACACGACGTCCACCAGCCACGAGTCGGTCACAGCAACCACGCTGCCGAGATGAAGATGTTGAGCAACGCGAGCGGGATCAGCCCCGCCCAGCACACCACCACGAACCTCTCGATCCGGACCCGGGCGAACAGGTGACGGCTGGCGACGAGCACCACGAGCAGCAGCAACGTCTTGGCGAGCATCCAGCCAGCACCGGGCCGCCACGGCCCCCACCAGCCACCGAGGAAACCGGCCGCCCCCATCGCGGCGACCGCCACCAGCATCGCTGCCCGGGCGAGCTGCCACACCAGCCCCGTGACGCCGGCCGCCTCCGCCGTCGTCCCCCCGGCCAGGTCCGCAGCGTCGGGGAGGTTGAGCGGCCCCCAGAACGACACCGCCACCCCGACGACGAGGTAGAGCGGTAGCCCCAGGGGCTGGCGCACCACGTTCCACAGATCCTGCTGGGCACGCACGATCTCGCTGATCTGCAACGACTCGGCCGGCAGCGCCGTGGCCAGCATGGCCAGCAGGAACGGGATCTGGAACGACAGGGCCTGCGCCCCGTAACGGTAGGCGCCGTGCATGGGCCACACCGCGTTGGGTGACCACCCGTGGAGGAACACGGCGATCATCACGAACGCGATCGCGGCGGAGAACAGCACGAACCCGGTCGCAGGGTCGGCCACCATCAGGTTCGGACCCAGCGGCACCGTTGCCAGCGCGACCGCGGCCAGGCCCGCCAGCAGCGCCGGCGCGATCACCCACCCCGGCGCGTCGGGACGCTCGGTGCCGCTGGGCGAGGTGACCAGCAGCGCCGCGGCACGCCGCACCGGAGTGAGCAGCAGGCCACGGACCGAGTCCCGCTGCCCTGCGACCGCCGCCCCCATCGCCCGGTCCAGCACCGCCACCAGGTACACCCCGGCGACCAGCAGGGCACCGACCAACGTGACCGCCGCTACGGGGGGCAGGCTCGGCCCCGTCACGCGACATCCCGGCTGGCGATCGGCGCCGGGAGCTCGTCCAGGTCCAGGTCCAGGCTCGCCAGGGTCGCTACCGCATCCCCCCACTCCACGCCGGTGACGAGCTCTGGCAGCAGGCTCCACAGCCGCGTCGTCGGGGTGCTGTCGGCGGTCAACCGGCCGCGTGGCGACTCGATCGCCCCGACGCCTCCGGTGCGCAGCGAGCCCGCCCGAGTCGCCAGGTCCAGCGCCTGTTCCGCCTCGGAGAGCCGCTGTTGCCACCGCGCGGCCACGTCGCCCGCCTGGCCGGTGATCGGCGTGAATCCCAGCTCGCGGTAGGCCGGGTCCTCCGCACGTAGGTCGTCGATCAGCCCTGCGGCACGTCCGACCGGCCCGACCGCCAGCCCTGCGAGCGCGTCCGTATCGACCCGGCCGATCGCCCGCAACTGCCGTCCCGTCACGAGCGGGTGCGTCACCCAGCGCCGCACCCGCCGCACCCGGGCCTCGTCTCCTGGCGTCGCGGCCCTCGCCAGAGCGAGCACCCGCTGCGCCTGCGCGTCCAACCCCTGGACGCGCAGGGCCCAGGCTGTCCAGCGCAGCAGCGCACGGGCTCTTGCGACCTCGAGTGCGGCCACAGCGACCGGCTCGGTGAGCGCCCGCAGGAACACGTCGGGTTCGCGGCGGACATCGTCGTACGGGCTCGGACCGAGCTCGAAGCGGTGCACGAGGTCGCCCTTGAACGTCACACGCGCACTCATGCCGGGGGGGAACGCGGTGAACAGCGGCCCCACCGGTACGGGCAGCGCATCCAGCGACAGTCCGTCCCGGTCGTCCTCACGCGTCGCCATCGGCCGGCCGTAGGGCACCCCGCCGGTCATGCCGCTTCCGCCCTGTCCGTAGGGGCCTTCCCCACGCCACGGTGCCGGGTCGACATCCGGCTGGATCGTCGGCGTCGAGGCCCTCACGCCGAGATGCAGGGACCGGTGGAGCGCGACGATGACCTCCACCGGATCCGCGTCGCCGACGAGTTCGGCACCGGTGAACGGCCCGCGCGGCGGACCCCCACCGTCGGGCTGCCAGCTCACGACCCCGCGTGGGGTCGGCATCGCGTCGTGGGCCGCCACGGCCGCGTCGAGCAACTGGTCGGTGAGCCTGCCGGCGAGCAGCAGCACTGAGGCCTGCCGTGGCGCGTCCACCAGCCGCAGGCCGGGGAGCAGGTGCAGATCCTGAACCGCGTGACGAGCGTCGACGCCGGCCACCGCGAACACCGGGGGAGGGGCTACAGCCGCCAGCCGACGCGCCCAGCCGGTCACGCCCACTCCAGGCCCCGCTCGCGCCAGGCGTAGAGCACGCCCAACAGCAGGATCGTGATGAACATCCCCATCTCGACGAAGGCGACGATCCCCTCGCGGGCGAACACCACCGCCCACGGGTACATGTAGACCATCTCCATGTCGAAGGCGAGGAACAGCAACGCCATCACGTAGTAGCGGGCGTGGTAGCGGCTCCACGCGTGGAACTCAGGCGGCTCCCCGCCGGTGAACGGCACCCGCTCAGGCGCGGTAAGCGGTGCGGCCGTGATGGCCTGCCCCGCCCACCGCAGCACCAGCACCGCTGAAGCCGCCGCCACGAAGACGGTCAGCGCGGCCCCGAACGTGGCCAGCATCGTCAGATGTAGTCCTCGGGTTCCTCCCGGAAGGACTCGGCACAATCCTGGCTGCAGAAGTAGTAGGTGGTGCCCTCGTGCTCGACGGTCTCTACCGCGTCGGCGGGCTCGAACTTCATGTTGCAGACCGGGTCGGTGACCATCATGGCTCCTTCGCTTCATTGGAACGGTCGGTAGGACGGTGATGCGCACGCGAACGACGAGAAAGGGGCTTCCTGCTCAGCGAGTCGGGTACCTTCGTCACTACGTCACGGTAGTACACTCATGGGGTGGCCTGACGTACCCTTCCGGTCCTAGCCGACCGGAGGCGTGTGGACGGGTCACGGTCGTCGGACTCGGGCGAGGTGCGGGAGTGGTCATGGCGAAGCAGCGCAGCAAGAGTGCCAAGGGCCTGCTCGGCACGCTGGAGTACGAAGTGATGCGCGCTCTGTGGGACGAGGCGCCCGCCAACGTCCCCGCCGTGCTCGCGCGGGTCAACCACGACCGTGATCCCGACAGGGAGCTCGCGTACACCACCGTGATGACCGTGCTCGCCCGCCTCCACGAGAAGGGCGTGCTCGACCGCGAGCGACGTGGTCGAGGCTACGACTACCTCCCGCTCTTCGACGAACCGGCACTGGTGGAACACCTCAGCGGCCAGGAGGTCCGTGACCTGCTGGATCGGTACGGGGAGGTCGCACTGGCCCAGTTCGCGCAGGCCGTCGAGGAGGCGGACCCGAAGCTGTTCCGCCGGCTGCAGGAGCTCACAGCCAGGCGCAACGATGCGTGACCGGTGGGCGCTGGCCAGCTTCGCGGTCGGCCTCGCGGCCTTCTGCGCCGTCGGTCTGCTCTCGGGCCACCACCTCGCCGCCGTCGGCGGACTCGTTGCGATCGCCGTAGCGGGCGTTGTCACGGTCGTGGCGGTGCGGGCCCGTCGCCACCGGCTCCTCGTACGTGCCCTCCACGCGGTCTCGGTCCCAGGCGAGCTCGCCGGCACACCGGTCCGCACCGGCGCGCTGGGTGACGCCGCGTTCGTCGCCGGTCTGAGCCGTCCCACCATCTACTGCGACCACCGGTTGCCCGAGCAGCTATCGCCTGCACAGCTTCGCGCCGTGCTCCTCCACGAGCGCGCACACCAGCGGTCGCTCGACCCGGCCCGGCTCTTGCTCGTCGAGCTCGTCGCCCCGATCGTCCGCCGATCGCAGTGGGGGCGTCAGTGGCTCGCGGCGACGTTGGCGCGACGCGAGATCGCCGCCGATCAGCACGCGCTGGACCACGGTGCCAGCCGTGCCGACCTAGCTGCGGCACTGCTGGCCCTGCCGCCGCTCGCCCGTGCGCACGTGGCAGGATTCACCCCCGCCGTCGACCTGCGCCTGCGAGCCCTGCTGGGTGACGACCCGGACGTGCGCACACCGCCAGTGGTTCGCCGTGGCGCCATGCTGGCCGCTGGGGGCACGCTCGGCGCGGCGCTGTGTGCCTGGTTCCTCCACCAGTACCTGGCGGGGTTCGGGCTGCTCTGCTGCTAGCTGGCCCGGACCACGCCGGTGCGCCTGCCCTGCTCCGGCCGCAATCGCCCGCAAGCAGTTCGGCGGTGGCGGGCCCACTGACCTATGCTACGACGCAAAGGTCGTAGCCCGGATTCGCCGGGACGACGCCCAGGCGTGAGCCCCATGACCGCAAGCTTGGTGACCGCCCTGCTGATCGTCAGCGTGATCGCCCTGGTCGCCGGTGTCCAGTTCCTCCTGGCGCTGTGCCGTCCGCCGCCGCGCCGGTCGGCCCCCGGACCGGCGGTGCGCACCACCGCTGGCGGGCAGATGGATCGCATCGCCTACCTCCGACTGCAGGCGCTGGACGCCCCCGATCCGAGGCCGCGCAGGGCGCCGCAACGGCGGCGGGGCAGCGTCGGCTAACTAACGCCAACGATGGACGTGCGCGACCTCGCGCTATGCTACTACGATTCTGTAGTGGATACCTGGGAGGTGCACACCGGTGGTGACGATCGAGGCGGCGACAGCTACCGACTTCCGGCGGACCAGCGAGCTGCACCACCGCTACCTGTCGGCGGGGATCTTCCCGCGCATGGGGCTTCGGTTCCTGCGCTGCTACCACGAGACGTTCGCCGCCTCACCGTACGGAGTGGCGCTGGCCGCGCGCCACGACGGCGAGCTCGTCGGCTTCCTGCTGGGAACCGTCGACAACGCCGCCCATTACCGCTGGGTCGTCAACGAGCGCGGCATGGCCCTCGCCCGCAGAGGAGCGACCGCCCTGCTGTGCCGACCCCACGTCGCCTGGTCGTTCGTCACCACCCGCCTCGGCCGCTACCTCCGGGGTCTGCGCCGTCACCTCTCGCGGCCTGATCACACGCACGAACCCACGCCCGCTGCCGGTGGCGGTGGCGTGGGCGGGAGCCCCCAGCTGGCCATCCTCACGCACATCGCCACCGCCGATGCGGCTCGTCGGCGTGGGGTGGGGCGGCAACTCGTCGAAGCCTTCCTCACGCAGGCGCGGGCGCGTGGCGCCGAGGAAGCCAGGCTCATCACCACCAGCGACGGCCCGGCCGTCGCGTTCTACGCGGGCCTGGGCTGGGAGTCGGTCGCCGACCGGCGTGCCCGTGACGGCAGCGAGGTTCGCGAGTACCGCATGGTGCTCTCCGAGGTCGAGACCACGTGAGGTGGCAACCACCATCAGCGGTGCGCTGCTGGGCGTCGGGCTCGCTGCTCGCCGCTTGCGCGGCCCCGGCCGAGACGCAGGGACGTTCTCCGACCGGCGACGGCGAGCGGGGCGCGACCGGCCAGCGGGCGACGGTGCGCGTCCTGGCGGCACTGACGACCCGGCACCCAGCTCGCCTCCAGCGCCCGATCCGGCCGAGTCGTCACCGAGCAGCGGATCGGCTCCGCCGACGGGAACACAGCGAGACGCTGACCCTGCGGCATCGCGTTAGAGGTGAGGGCCCGTCAGTTCTCGCCCCGGAGGACGCCGCCGAGTACCAGTGAGACCACGCGGGTGGAAGCCTCCTCCGGCGGCCAGTGGTGGGCGTGTCGGAGGTGGACGTAGGTCCAGGACACAAGGTTGAACAGCAAGGTGGCGTCCGCGGCGGGATCGCGCGAACGCAGCGTGCCGTCGGTGATGCCGTCACGGAGGAGTCGCTCGAACGGCTCAGCAAAGGGCTCCTGCACGAGCGCGGCACCATCGACCTCCTCGTGGAACGGGCTGTGGGGGTGGGGGTAGAGACCGACCAGCAGGGCGAGGTGCTGGTCGGCGGCCTCGCACAGCGCCCGAAGCGCCGCCTCCAGGCGGTTGGCCGCGGAGCCGGGGCCGGTGAGCGCTGGCCAGAGCGCCTCGCGGTACTGCTCGGCGGCCTTCTCGACGGCGGCAGCCGTCAACTCATCGATGGCGACCCCCCGCCGATAGAGCGTGGCTCGGGAGATGCCGGAGGCCTCCGCGAGCCGGTCGACCGTGACCCCGTCGAGCCCGTGGTTCGCGATGACGTCCAACGCCGCGTCGACCAACGACCGATCGGACATAGCCAGCCTCGCGATACTTGACCGTCTCATAGCAAGACTCTACTGTATCACCGTGCGAGTTGTTCGTACCGTACTGGAGATGACCTTGGAAGTCGCAGGGCGACCGGGCGTGCCGACGGCCACGCTCGCGCTTACCGTCACCGGCGGGGTGCTCGCCCTGTTCGGGACCTACTGGGACGAGTCGTGGCACAGCTACGTGGGGCGGGACTCCTTCTTCTCACCGCCACACCTGGCGTTGTACGCGGGGGTCGTGGTGGCACTGGCGGGAGTGGGGTGGTGGGCGCTCGCGGTGCGACGTGTCGCCGGGTGGGGAGGGGTGCTCCAGAACCGACCCCTGTTGGCCGCTGCCGCAGGTGGGGCCACGACGCTGGTCGCGGGTCCCATCGATGAGGCGTGGCACGCCCTGTTCGGTCGAGACGCGGTGCTGTGGAGCCCGCCGCACATGCTCGGGGTCATCGGGATGATCGCACTGGCCGCAGGGGTGCTGGCGGGGGGGAGCCGCACCCGCCACCACCGTGGCTGGTCGTTGGCGCTCGGCGTCGGGCTGCTCGGAGCCGCTCTGGTGCCCGTCATGGAGTACGAGGCCGACGTGCCACAGTTCGCTGCCCTCTGGTACGTGCCCGCGCTCGTCGGTGGCGCGGTCTTCACCTTCGGCCTGGTCGAACGCGCCTTGCCGGGCCGGTGGGTGGTCACCCAGATCGCCGCCGCCTACACCTTGCTGCGCATAGCGATCCTGGGGACGCTGACCGTGCAGGGGTTCGCGGCCGCGTTCGTTCCGCCGCTGCTGGTCCCGGCGGTGGTCTTCGATCGCGCCCGCGGGTGGCGCCCGGGGCCGCGAGCCACGGCCCTGGTCGCGAGCCTGCTGGTCGCCTACGCGCCGGCGATGAACGTGGGCTACCGCGGTCTACGTCTCGGGCCACTCGAGGTGATCGTCGGGGGCGCCTTGGCGATCCTGCTGGCCTGGGTGTTCCTCGCCCGGACCGGTCGCACCACAGCGGCTCGTCCGTCGTCGCGGGCGGGCACGGTCGTTCTTTCCCTGGTAGTGCTGGCAGCGCTGGCCCCGACGGCCGCGCTCGCACACGATCCCGGCCAGGGCGATCCGGTCGTACCCGTGAGCCTGCGGGCAGAGGTCAGCACCGATGAGGTCGAGGTCCGCGGCACCCTTGCTCGACCGAACTGTGGCACGCTCGAGCCGGTGGCGACGGTGGCCCGCCGTGCCGGTCGGACCCACACGGGGCCGTTGACGGCCGGCGATGGCTGTGTGTTCGAAGGGTCGGTGCCCCTCGACGAACCCGGCCGCTGGTTCGTCTACCTCGAGTTCACCGACAGCGAGGGGGAGGTACTCGAAGCCTGGCTCCCCGTCACCCCTGCCGAGACCGCCAGCCTGCAGCCAGCAACCGAGCAGAAGGACGTCTGGGCGTACCACCCGGCTGGCGCCGAGGTGCGCCGGGCCACCCAGGCGATCTCCGGGGTGCTGCTCTACAGCATCGCCGCCCTCCTCCTGGGTTACGCGATCCGCACCCCCTTCGGTCCCGAGCCCGCTCGGGATCGCCCAGGCGACGGCTGACGCGGGTCGCGCGGGTCAGGCTGCTCGTGCGCGGTCAGTGTTGGCCGATGAGGGCGGCGAGTTCGAGCAGGGGAAGCTTGCGAGGTACGCATCCCGGTCGCGGTGAGTCACCTCGCCACCGGGTCAGCGTCCTCAGGGATCTCGAACACCTCGTCGTCGATGGGCTCCTCCACGCTGTGGATGGTGACCTGCAACTCTCCCTCCGGGACCGGGATCTGATGCTCCCCTGATCCGTACTGCGCGGCCCATGCACCTGGCTCCCAGAGCATCTGTGGGAGCCCGATGTCTTCCGGCTCCACGTCCTCCGTCCGCGACCACGTCAGGTCCGTGCCCGGTCCTTGCTCGGCGACGTCCAAGGTCCGTTCGTCGAACCGGTAGATCTGGTCCGAGACCGGCGCTCCTCCGACTTCGGTCGTCACCCGGAAGTAGGGCGCTTCGTCCAGGTCTCTCACCCAGAGACGGGTGTCCTGTCCGTTGGCGCGGATGACCATCTCGAAGCTCTGTGCGTACTCGTCCGGTGCCTGAGCTAGGGCGTCCTCTGGGGGCTGAGCTTGTCCGGCGAGTGCGGGGTTCTCCTTGAGGAGGCGGCCGTCGAAGTACGCCACCGTTCCGGCCATGAGCGCCATCGGCATCACGAGCATGCCGACCACGCCCGACACCGCGACGACCGCGAGGATCCCGTTCTTCTGGCGCTGACGTTGGAGGACGATCTTGACGAACGCGGCTCCTTGGAGCGAGATGGCGACGAGCCCCATCCCCAGGAAGGGGTACAAGAACCAGATCGACGGGTAGACCTGCCAGTTGGGCGGGGTCGTCTGGAAGAAGTAGAAGAAGTACAGGGTCCCGCGCAGCATGGCGATGTAGAAGATGACCGGAACCAGCGTCCTGTGGATCCACTTCCACGACGACGCCCCGAGGAAGCTCACGGCTCGATCGGAGGAGGTCACGGCGAGCAGCAGGATCATGGGGAGCATGATCATGCCCATCATGTTCATGATGCCGACCTCGGGGCGGCCCAGGACGAAGCTGTTCAGTTCCTCGACGTACTCGAACCCGAAGAGGGTGGCGACGTCCCACCGCGCCCAGCGGTCCCAGATGGCGTACGCGTGCCCCAGGGACAGCACCGCGAACCAGATCCCCAGCTCGCGCCTCCACGGCATGAGCCGTTTGACCGGCTTCCATAGGGTCGATGCGGGTGCCAGGATCAGCGAGAGGAACAACAGGACGAACGCTGCGTGCGCCCATGCCCGCCAGAAGGGATGGTCCTGTCCCCAGTCGGGCCACAGTGCCGGCTGAACCCCCCAAGCCGAGTAGGACAGGTAGAACAGGTAGACCAACAGGGCTGAGATGCCCGCCATACCGAGATGGCGCAGCAGGAGCGTTCTCTTGCTCGTGATGCCGATTCGCATGTCGACCTGCCAATCCTGTGGACGCCCGACACGCGGCCGTGACGCGTGCTTGGGCGCTGCGGAGCGCGGAGATACTACAGGAGTGTCGTTGCACGGCTTTCCTCGGCCCGCCCGTCAACGGACGGGCTCGGTGATGTGAGCGTCTCACGCGACATCGACCGCCGCGTCCGCAGCAGCCCGCAACCCCTTGTGGGCTCTCACGGATGGCACCCGGCGCCGGCTGGGCCAGGCTGACGAAGCAAACGCGAGGCACGACCTGCGCGCCGATCCGGAGACGAGCCGATGATGACCACACCTGCCTCCGTCACCCCGAACGTCCAGCCCGACCAGACGAGACCGAGGGAGGTGACCTCATGACGTCCACGATGTCCCGCGCCAACAGCAGCGACGGCGGTCCACGCTTCGGTCTGGAGCCCGCCACGGCTGCGGCTGCGACGCCGCGCTTCCTCAGCGCACGCCTCAACGAGTGGTGGCTGCGCCGCCTGCGCCCCGCCGGCCGCCCAACCACCCCCACGCGGTGAGCACCGGCGGGCGGCGCACCGCCAAGCTCGGCCCGCGACGTCCGCCGGCCCGCCGGGGAACTCCGCTGGCCCGGACCAGCTCGGGAGCACGGCGCTCGCTGCGGCTGGCTGCGATCGCCGCCCTATCAACCCCGGCGGCCGCTCGCCTGGTGCCCGCCGAGAGGCGAGGATGGGGCACCGGATAGGCAGCGCTTCGGAGACGACCCACTCGATGCCAACCAGGACACGAGCGGCAACGGCCTGGCTGGTCGTGATCGAGGGGACCGTGCGGACCTACCACCGTTCATGCCACCACTGGCTTGAGGACGATGCGGTCAACCGTGTTGAGCGCGTGCCAGCCCGAGACCGCGAGCGACCACGTCGGCGCGCGGCTTCGCGTCCTAGGAGGGTGCACCTTCCTCGACGGCGAGGAGCGACGCGTCACCGTCGAGCGATTCGAGAGATCCTCGAGGAAGGGGCGCGGGCCTCGACATCGCGCCCGCCTCGGACGTGAGCGAAGGTCGATCCGCCGCTCACCTCCGGCCGAGCAGTCGGTCGGACTCGCGCTGGTGGGCTTCCATCTGCGCGATCATCCCCGGCTGGCGCATCTCGCGCCACTGCGGCGCGTTCATCTCCTCGACCATCTGTGGAGTCACCTCGCGCCGCATCTGTTCGACCATCGATGCGTGCTGGGCGTGAACGTCCGCAGAGGGTGGCGCCTCGACCGCGGGTCGAGACGCGCCGATCGCGACGCTCATCCAGACGGCGGCCAGGAGTGCGAAGGCCACCACCGTCAATCCCGTCAACCCGCCGGTCCTCATCTCGCACCTCCGGACTTATCAACTACGTAACAGTCGTAGTCTGCGCTGCGGCTGAGGGTACGCACACCGCCGAGCGCCCCCAGGGCGCGGGACCAACGACCCCGTCCTCTAACATCTTCGTCCTGAAGCCGGTTGTGGGTCAGGACTCCGTGACCCAGGTTCGGCTCCGGCGATGCCGTCGAGGCGGGTGCGGTCCATCCCGCAGCCGCGTTTGTGGGTCGAGATGCGTGCCCTGGTGCCGGGGCGCCGTATCGACCAGCCGCCGAAACGCGGGCTGCCGTTCGATCTCGCGCCGGGCCGCGGAGGGTCTGGCCTTGCGGGGGATCGCGACGGTGGTCACACCCAGGTCGGTCAGCTTGTCGTCGATGCCGGTGTCGCCCGCCGTAGCCACGGTTCGGCGGTGACCGTCCGTGGGACCTCGTCGACCCGCCGGGCATCGCGGGCAAGAGCAGGTCGGCATCGGGTGGCTTGCCGATGTGGGCCTGGTATCCGAGCACGAGCCCGTCGGCGTTGTCGGTGATCTGGGCCTCGCGACCGAAGTCGACCGGCTTGCCGAGCCGTCCCTTGACGATCGGACGCGCGGCGGGATCGTGGAGCGAGACCAGCCGGGTGGCTCCCGGCGAGGTGCCGCCGGCCAGGCGGGTGCGGGTCTGGTCGATGACCTTGGCGGTCCGCGTCACGCCGACCGTGACCGGTCCCGCGTCGTCGTGCGTGGCGCGCCAGTGGCGGCCTTGACCTTCTTGACCGTCGCGCTGATGCGACCGATCGCCTTGGCTAGCAGCCTCGAGTCGGTCGGGTACGCCACGTCGGCCTCGACACCGTGGTGTCGGTCCGGACCTTGTGCATCCGCGCCAGCTTGGTCTCTGCCGGCTGCGCCAGCAGCACGTCGTTGAGCTGGGCGACCGCCTCGGCGCCGCAGCGGGTGGTGATCTTCATCAGCGTGGTCGGATGCGGCACCCGTGCGCCGAGCGGAATGCGGTAGAACCGGCGCCAGATCGCCCGAAACGGCCGAATCTGGTCGGTCAGGGCACGACCTTTCAGCGAGGCTGCTGAGAATAGGAACCATTCCTGATACTATGGCCGCGTCGTACGTCCCGCCTCCTGGAGCCAGCGTGTCTCTGAAGAACAACCGCCGTCACCTCCCCTGGGTGGGCGCCGCAGTCCTCGTCCTCGCTGGCTGCGGCGGGGGAGAGGGCGGGGCGTCCCCGACCGTCGCCGACGAAGGTCCACCGCTCGTCGTCGCCACCACGTCCATCCTGGGCGACATCGCCGCCAACGTGGCCGGTGACGAGGCGCAGATCGAGGTGCTCATGCCGCCCGGCGCGGACCCGCACACCATCCAGGCGTCCGCCGCTGACGCCGCCCGTGTGCGCGAGGCTGACCTCGTGCTCGCGATCGGACTCGGTATCGAGGCGCCGCTGGCCAGCCTGCTCGACAGCGCACGCGCCGAAGGCGTCGACATCGTCGAGCTCGCTCCTCAGCTCGACCCGATCCCCTTCGCCCTCGCGGACGTGCACGCCGACGAGGACGACCTCGGCGACGAGGGAGACGAGGGAGACGTGGAAGACCACGCCGGTGAGGACGACCACGACGAGCAGCCACCCGCGACCGAGGATCCGCACGTGTGGTTCGACCCGATCAGGATGTCCGACGGCGTGCAGCTGCTCGGGGAGGAGTTCGAGCGTCGTCTGGGTCCCGGTGCTTGGCAGGAGCGTGCGGCGGACTACCGTAGCGAGCTGCTGGCGGTCCACGAGGACATCGGGGCCCTCACCGCCGCGGTCCCGCCCGAGCGTCGCGTGCTCGTGACCAACCACGAAGCCATCGGCTACTTCGCCTCCCGCTACGACTTCGAGCTCGCCGGGACCATCATCCCGGGCGGCACGACCGATGCAACCCCCTCGTCGGCAGCCTTCGCCGAGCTGGCCCGGCTCGTGGAGGATCGCGAACTCCCCGCCATCTTCGCCGAGAACACCGCCAACGACACCCTGGCTCAGGCGCTCGCTCGTGAGGTCGGCCGCGACGTCGAGGTCGTCACGCTGTACTCCGACGGGCTCGGAGCGTCGGGGACGGGCGCCGAGACCTACCTCGACCTGCTGCGCACCAACGCCGGCCTGATCGCGGATGCGCTCGCGACATCGTGATCCTCGCGTGCCCGTGCCGCGCGCCGGTTCGCCGACCGCGGTGCCACGACCCGCCCGTAGTACACTCCCGACCGCCACGGCGCCGTTCGCCACGGCGCCGTTCGCCACGGCGCCGTTCGCCACGGGGCCGCTCGCGGCGGGGCAGAGCAGCGAACTTCGCGGTGGTGCCAGGCGACGCGACGCAGGAGACGGGACGACGTGAGGCGCACACCAGCTGGCCGTGCTGGCAAGTCCGAGGCGCGGATCGGCGCCGCGGGCCTGGCCATCGCTGCTCTGGCCGCCGCGTGTAACCCGGCCGCGGTCGCCGAGTCGTCCGCGGAGGCACCGGACGCCCCGGCCTCGATGACCGATGAGCCGGTCATCGAGAGCGTCGATGTCGAGATGCCCGAGGCGGCGCTACCTCCCGAACCGCCACCGGTCGAGGCTCCGTTCGCGCTCTCCGAAGCGGACGTCTATCTCAACGCCAAGCGGCTGGCCGCCGATGTCGCCCAGGCGCTGACCACCTACGACCCGGACCAGTCAATGGAGGAGGTGGTTGCCGACTTCGACGCGGTCGTCGACCGTGGTCGGTTGGCGGAGCAGGCGCGTGACCTGCACCACCCCGGCACCTGGTCGCGGGGGCGGGTGATCTACTCGCAGCTCGGCGGCGTGACAGCGGACCGCGTGTCCGTGATGGTGACCACCGAACAACGGATCGGAGATGCCGCGGGGGAGCGGCGCGAGACCCGCACGTTGGACGTCCGGCTGCTGCTTCGCGAGGGCGCGTGGGTCGTGGAGTCCCTGGCTTCCGATGGTGGCAGCGCGATGCCGCTGCCCGACGATCTGTCCGAGGAGGCCCGTGCCGTCCTGGAAGATCCGCGGATCGAGCTGCCGGATTCGGCCCGCTGGGACATCATCGCCGGGGAGATCTCCCCGCAGCTGCTGCGCTTGATGGCCCGAGCCGCCGACCAGACGCCCTACGGCGTGGTCGTGCTCTCGACCGGCCATCCCTTCGAGGTGTTCGGAACCGAGCGGCAGAGTTTCCACACCATGGGCCGGGCGGTCGACATCTACCGGGTCGACGAACGGTTGGTCATCGACGACCGTGAGGAGGGGTCGGCGACCTACCAGTTCCTCGAGTGGTTCTACGACCAGCCCGAGGTGAGTCAGATCGGCGCACCCTGGGCACTGGACGGCTACGGCGGCCGCTCGTTCACCGATGTCGTGCACCAGGACCACCTGCACGTCGGGGTCCGCGCGGTTCCGGTGGACTAGCGGCGATCACCGGCGCGGCGATGATCGCGACGCCTCGTCCGCGACCTGCGAGGGCTGCAAGGCCACCCGCCGAAAACCGGCAAGCCGGATCGCGATGAACCTCAGCTCGCCGGTCTCTCGCAAGTCCCACCTCGGATTGGCGATCCCTGCCGGCGAGGGGTGCGGCGACCGGCGTCCGCTCGTCACCGCGTCGGGGCGGTGACGTCCGCCCGCAGGACAACGATATCGACCCGACGGTTGCGAGCCAGACTGGCCCGGTCTTGGTTCTCCACGATCGGACGGAACTCGGCGTACCCCGCGGCGCCGATGCGGTCGGTCGGGAAGCTGTGCTGGTCGACCATGCGGCTGAGGACGGCGACGGCGCGGTCGGTGGACAGGTTCCAGTTGGTATACGTTCCGCGCGCCAGCGGCAGGTCGTCGGTGTGTCCCTCGACGAGCACCTCGTTGGGGAGGCCCCCGAGCGCCTCTGCGACGGTCGCGATGACCCGAGTGCCCGTCACGCTGATATCGGTCGACCCGAGGGCGAACAGGACGTTGTCGCTGGCGACCGTTACGACGAGGCCTCGCTCCTCCCGCCGATGTTCGACGAGATCGGCCGACCCAGCTTCAGCGAGGGCGGCGTCGAGCGCGGCCGCTACGTCGTCGAGCTGGGCGCGCGATGCTTCGGCGGCCGCCGCCTTTCTCAGCATCTCGCTGACCTCCGGTGTCCGCTCGGCGGGCGGGTCCGCGTCGGGCGCCTGCCCGGGAGACAGCCCGTCGATCTCGGGTAGCAACCCGGCCCCGGCGTCGTTGCCGAAGGGGACGGCGAGGCCGGATACGACCACTTTGAACTTGGCGACGTCGACCGAGCTCATGGCGTAGAGCAGGACGAAGAACGCCAGAAGCAGCGTGACGAGGTCGCCGTAGGTGGTCAGCCATCCGCCGCCTGCGCCGTCGCTGGCGCCGCGGCGGGTACTGCGGCGCTGCCTCTCCACCACCAGGTCTTTCTCGCGTCGGTCAGCCGCTCTGGTCGCGCCGAGGTGTCCCAGCCCGGTGAGTACGAGGTGAGGGTGGAGGCCCCCCTGTTCGAGGCTCTCGCCTCCCAACCACGTTCGTCGGACGGAGGGCGAGCCAGGTGTCGGGTCATCAGCACCCGTCGGCCGGTACACCCTCTCCTGAAGGTCGGTTGCCTGGGGTGCAGGTTCGGCCCTCGGCGGTTTGGCAGTCTACTAACTTGGCGTAGTAGTGTCCCGGCGCCGATCATGGAGCTTTCGTGGGACGTTCGACGCGTCGCTGGGTTGCAGCGCTGGCTGTGGTGATCGCCGCGGGCGTGCCGGCTGCGGTCGCCGGAGCGCAGACGCCGGACCAGCAGCTCGCGGACGCGCAGGCGCGCATCGACGCCGTCGCGGGCGAGCTGGACCGCGCCGAGGATGCGGCTGAGGGTGCCGAGGTCGATCTCGCTGACGCGGACCGACGCCTCACCGCCATCGAGGCGGTCGTCAACGACGTAGCGGCGGCGCTCCGACGGCAGCGTGCTGCCGTGTCTGATGCGGGACAGCGCCTGGCCGAAGTCGAGGAGGAAGCGGAGGTCGTTCGCGCCTCACTCGAAGCCCGGGCGGCCGCCATGTTCAAGCAGGGTGCCGTTCGTGACTTCGACGTGCTGCTCTCCGCAGGTGATGCCGAGGAGGCACTCGCCCGTTCGACCTACCTTCGCGCCCTGACGCTGGACGATGCCGCAACCTCGGAGTCGCTCGCGGCAGCCCAGGTCGCCGTCGAGGTCGAACGTGAGCGGTTCTCGATCGAGGAGGAACGGCTCGACGAGATGCTCACGGAGCAGCGCGAGCTGCTCGCCGATGTCGAGCGGCTCCGCGACTCGAGGGCACTCGCAGCCGCAGACGCACGTGCGCGCGTGAAGCAACTCGAGGGCGAACAGGACGACCTCGAGGCCGAGTCGGAGCGGCTGGAACAACTGATCCGTGACCGTCAGGCAGAAGCGCCGAGCGCGGACGGTCCTGCGCCTGGCGCCAACGTGACGTCGGGGGGGTACGCGTGGGCCTTCTGTGGGCCGGTGACCTCGGAGTACGGCCCGCGCTGGGGTCGGATGCATCAGGGCATCGACGTCGGCGGTGGTACGGGCACACCCATCGGGGCCTCCAAGGCCGGCCGTGTCATCTTCGCCGGCTGGCAGGGTGGCTACGGCAACCTCGTCCTCATCGATCACGGCGATGGCGTGGTGACCGCCTACGCCCACCAGAACGCGCTCGCCGTCAGCTCCGGCCGATCCGTCTCTCGAGGTGAGACGATCGGCTACGTCGGGAGTACGGGGAACGTGACGGGCCCTCACCTGCACCAGGAGTTCCGCGTCAACGGCTCGCCCGTCGATCCGCGTCAGTACCTCTCGGGTAGCCCCTGCTAGCGCGACTTCGCGCCTCAGCGACCGGACGGCAGCCCTGTCGGCGACCACGCCCGGCCCGTAGGTCGGTGCGAGTGAACCTAGTCGCCTCGAGTTGGTCGGCTCGGTGGCCAGCGTCCAGCGCCCTGGCCTACGGGACCACCTCCAGCACGCGATCGAGCGCCAGCGCGAGGCCCAGTGAGGCTGCGTTGAAGGCGGCGTGCCCGATGATCGGGACCGCCAGTCTGCCGGTCCGTTGGTAGGCGTACGCCAGCACGCCGCCGATGACGAAGAGTCCGGCCAGGGCGAGCGGTTGGCTGGTGAGGACCTCGGTGTGTATGGCCGCGAAGATGGCAGCGGAGGTGACGATGCCGGTCCACGGGCCGAACCGGTCAGCGAGCGAGCGGAAGAGGACACCGCGGAAGATAACCTCCTCCGTGATCGGTGCAGCGATCACGGCGATCGCGATCACCAGCAAGAGGGGGACCCCGCCCGTGAGGGCGTCCTCGAGCAACTGCTGCTGCACCGGCTCGTCAGCCCCGGTGAGGGCTACGAGCAAGGCGTTCACACCGTAGGCGCCGGCGGTGGCAACCGTGCCCGCGAGTAGGCCGGTACGGACGACCCGGGCCGACCGTTGCGGTGGTGCCGGCCCGAGGATCCGCCGGTCGAGACGTCGCGCGAACACGAGCGGAAGCAGCGCGACGGTGAAGGTCAGCAGCTGGACCGCCAGGCTACCGACGAGGTAGGTCATCAGCTGCGGGTCCGTGAGCTCTCGGTCAGGCACCGACGAGGTGACGGTGGCCCCTGACAGCGTCAGCAGGTTGGGCGCGACGAAGAGTGCGACCACAACGGTTGCCAACCAGACGGGGTACGGCCGGCACCGGGTGAACCGGTGATCTCGCGGCGTGGGCGACACGTCAGACGGAGCCGACGAGCTCGCCGAAGACGACGAGACGCTGGGCCGCGCTCGCTCGAGGGTGGCAGGTCGTCAGCGTGATGGTCGGCGCGCCGAGGCCGATCGGGTCGGCGTCCGACACGACCCACACGTCGGTCGGTTCCACGATCCGCTGTTCGCGGAAGGCGTAGCGCCACTCCGTGCCGTTCCGGTCCACGACATGGATCGTGTCGCCCTCGGCCAGCGCGTTCAACGACCAGAACGGTGCGCCGTAGGTGGTGCGATGCCCGGCGATGGCGAAGTTGCCCGACTGGCCGGGGAGCGCGGAACCCACGTAGTAGCCCGGACCCCGCTTCAGATCCTCGACCGACGTGCCCTCGACGACGTAGAGCACGTCGTCGGTGACCACGCGTTCACGGTCGCGTTCGAACCACAACGCGGCGAACGCATCCCCAGCTGCCTCGGAACTGCGGCCGGCGGCGGGTGGCTCGGCCGTCGGAGCTCCTCGCCCCTCGGTGATCGTCTCGAAGCGGTCCGCCAGGTCTCGTTGCGCGGTGGCGGTCTGGAGACCGGTGAACCACAGCAGGTAGGCGACGTAGAGCAGGACCACAGCACCCGCGCCGATCAGCGCCCAACCGACACCGCGAACGATCCGGCGCGACGCCGGCTCCACCGTGCCCAGCCGGCGTGGAGGAACCGCCACCGCGGTGGCTCGACGGTCACCGACCGGCCGCATCACGCGGGCGTCCGCGCCTGGACGCGGCGAGGCCGCAGCCGCCGCGGTGAAAGCCTCGCGGCAGGGCAGTCTTCTGGACGACCCATCGGCGCCACTTCCCTCCGCCTCGCCCGCTCGTGGATCCGCTAATCCGGAAGCTCGATGACGGCTCCCCGTTTCTGCTACTGGACGAGCCCTACGAGGGTTTCCGCCGGCGTGCGTCGCCCCAGTCGAAGGCGACCCAGGCGCCACCGAACAGCGTCACCAACGCGGCGAAGAAGTAGGCCTCCTGGTGGCCACCCGGCAGCAGCACCAGCGTCGAGAACTCCATGACGAGGTTCAGTAGGAAGACGACGCCACCGACAGCGATGGCCCCCCCGCCGACGATGCGCTCGCGACGGACACGGTGACCCCGCTCGCTCTCCGCGATCAGCTCGCTCCGGTGTCCGGTGCGGCCTGAGACCGTCGCATGCTGTCGTCCGGAGCCTGCAGGCAGGTCGCGTCTCGGGGACGGCATCTTGGCTCCAGCGATCTCTGTACGACGATTGCGTAGTAGTCGCCGCCTACGGTACCCGCTGTGCGGGCGTTCGTCGTGACATCACTCGCGGTGGTCGCGTTGCGGCGTCGCGCCCGAAGCAGGTCACGCCTCCTTGGTTCTGACGTAGCAGGCGTTGGGGGACGGTGTGCACACGCGTCGAGCCAAGTGCAGGTCGGAGTACGCTACGCGGAGGCGTAGTAGGTGCGACATCCATCAAGCCGGCTTCTGTCGGTGAGGCCTCACAGGGGACGACTCGGTGGTCGGTTCACGAACTCGATGTGCGACCACCGTTCTCCTCTTGGCGCTGATCGCTGCCGGATGTCGCGCCGCACCGGACATCGGAGGCAGCGACGACACCGGTGAGGCCGATGGCGTGAACGCGTCGCCGGAGGGGGAGGCATCCGAGGAGCCGCCGGTCACGAACGCCTCTCCGCCGCCGGCGGAGCGACCGGCGCCTCCCCCGGCGGCCGAGCCAGTCGCTCTCTCCGACGCAGAGGTCTACCCGAACGCCAAGCGCCTGGCTTCTGAGATCGCTCAGAAGCTGACGACGTACGAGGCAGGGGACGACCTCGAGGAGGTCGTTGCAGTAGCCACGAACGCCGAGGGTGCGGCGCTGGAGACACTCCTGGACGCGGCGGGGCCGCTCCTTCACCGTGGCGCGTGGTCGCGAGGGGAGGTCGTGTACCCCCAACTCGGAGGTGCTCGTCCTGACCGTGTCTCGGTGATGGTCCTGGTCCAGCAGACCGTCGGTACGGCGACGGGCACCCGGATCCAGCACCGCACGCTCGACGTGCGCCTCCGACTCGCGGGGGACCAGTGGGTGTTCGACGCCCTCCCCTCAGCCGGAGGGGACCCACCGGAGGACGCCGCTCCGTTGACAGCCGAGGCAGAAGCCGTCCTCAACGACGAACGGATCGAACTGCCGGACTCCGCACGTTGGGACATCCTCGCCGGAGGGACGTCACCCGACCTGCTCCGCCTGATGAGCAGGATCGCGGAACGGACGCCGTACGCGGTGCTGACCCTCTCGACCGGCCACCCGTTCGAGGTCTTCGGCACCGATCGGCAGAGCAACCACACCAAGGGACGGGCCGTCGACATCTACCGCGTGGGCGAACGCGACGTGATCGATGACCGGAGCGACTCGAGTACGAGCCGCGACCTGGTCGAGTGGCTCTTCGACGACGAGGCGGTCACCGAACTCGGCAGCCCATGGGCGCTCGACGGGTTCGGTGGTCGCTCCTTCACGGACGTGGTCCACGCCGATCACCTGCACGTCGGTGTGGGACCTGGTGGGACCCCCGAGGAGCGGGCGTCACCGTAGGCCTGGCTCGGCAGCCATGGGGAGCGGACGTGCAGGCACGGCTTCGTCCCGGGCCTGGACCGCTGCGGCGACCATCCCCTGCGAGCCCTCACGTCAGATCCGCGGGATCGGCGTCGACGCCCCGGCCGACGTGGGCTCGTGCCTCGTATCGCTGGACGATGGTAGGTACCGGGAACGACCTACGACCGTAACGTCGTAGGTGCAAGAGGTCGAGACTTGGATGGTCCTTACGTGAAGCGGTCCGAGAACGGCTGGGATCTCCCGACCGTCGCCCGGCGCAGCTTCCTCCGCACGAGCCTCTTCGGTGCGGTGGGCGTCGGCCTCGGCGGTTTCGGGCTCGCGTCCCTGGGGTTCCTCTGGCCGCGGCCGGGGGACGAACTCGTCGGCGAGGTGCCCCTCGGCGATGCGGCCAGCCTCGCGGCGCTCATCCGGACGGAACGTGCGCCGGTGAGGGTTCCAGAAGGCGGGATCTCGATCGTCTTGTGGGACCCCGCCAACGAGGCCGCGATGCAGAACTACGGCACGGACCACCAGGCGGTGCTGGACGCTGAGACCGCGTTGATGGCGCTCAACAGTCAGGACTGCCCTCACCTCGGTTGCGCCGTTCCCTGGTGCCAGAGCTCGCAGTGGTTCGAGTGCCCTTGTCACGGCTCCCGGTACAACCGGTGGGGTGAGTGGGTCGGCGATCCAGCGCCGCGAGGGCTCGACCGCTACGCGTCGTCACTGGACGACGGTACGGGGCAGTTCGTGGTCGACCTGGGCGCGTACATCACCGGTCCGGCGCGCACGTCGAACGCCCTCCAGCAACCGGCTGAAGGGAAGGCGTGCGTCGACGTCTGAGCTGACGCTCGGGTCGCGACCGCAGCACGCTGCAGGGAGCCACCATGGTGGGCGCAGGCATCGACTGTGACGGTTGAGTGGTCGCCAGCGGGCGTCGGGGTGTAGGCGCGTTGGAGACGGTCCCGTTCGTCGTCCCCGCCAGGCCAGGGGAACCGCTCCGTCGGGCGTGGGCCCCCGCGAAGCCGGCCGCGTCTCCCCCGACAGCTCATCCGAGGTCGACGCCGTGACCGGGCAGACTCCCCTCGCGACCACGATGGCGCACAGGTACGACACGCTCGTAGTACGATGGGCCATCGGGAACCGACGACGGTGACGGACGAGACTGGATGCCGACCCACGATCGCCTCGGTCGCGAGCGCGGCGATCGTGGGCAACTGGTCAACCTCCTCGCGCCGATCGCGACCGCCTCGGTCGGGGCTCGCGGTGCTGTCCGTTGCGCGCAGGCCGGCCCGGCAGTTGGGACGAGGAGGAGGCTCCGGTGGCTGAACGCGAGCGCCTGACCAACAAGGAACGCCGTGCGCAGGGTCGCGAGGAGCGCAAGCGCAAGGAGGCTGCGGCCGCAGCCAAGGCGCGAAGAGACCGGCTCCGCAACCGCGCGATCACGAGCGTCGTGGCGTCGCTCGTCGGTGTGGTGGTCTTCCAGGCGGTTCGACCAGACCCGAGATCGCTCGACGAGGCCATCCTCGTCAACGTCGAGGAGGCCGAGGAGGCCCAGGACGACGCCGAGTGCGAGTTGATCGCCGAACGGGAACCGTTGTCCGAGTCGTTCCACTTCGAGGCGTCCGTCGCGCCGGAGGCTGACACGGTCTACACGGGTGTCCGGCCGACGCACTCGGGTCCCCACAACGCCCAGGTCAGCCCGGCGAGCCTCGACGGGTTCTCGCGCCAGATCGACGAGCGCTCGAGCACCCACAACCTCGAGCACGGTGCTGTCATCGTCTGGTACGACCCCACCGGAACCGATGGCGACCAGATCGCGGCCTGGGCCGAGGTTCTCAACGTCAACGGTTTCGGCGAGGCCGCGACGCGGTCGAGCGCGGCCATCCTCACGTCGCCCTACGAGGAGCCGGGCATCAGCTCCGGCAAGGCGGTCGCCTTCCGGGCCTGGGGTACCGCGATGGACTGCGAGCGCTTCGATGAGACGGCCGCGAACGCGTTCGTGGCTCGCCACTTCGGCAGCCGCGGCATCGGGCCCGAAGGCAGCATGGTCGGCTACCCCGAGCGGACGCTCGAGTTCAGCGACGTCGACGTCGCCGAGACGAGCACCGACGGATCCTCGCTCGAGTCCGACCCGGGCACGGCGACCGATGCTGAGGGGAGCTGATGCCGGCGAGGCCGACGACCCGGCCAGGATCGACGCCGAGCTCGAGGGGCGGCGGGCAGCTTCGAACACGGACGGGCGTCGGCCGATGCGCCGTCGGCACGCCGACCAGCGGATCAGTGCCGAGGTCAGCAGGCCGTTCCGCGCGGCGAGCGAGGCGCGGTTCGCCGTCGCGACCCGTCGCTGCCGCATACAGGCCGTGTTCGTCGCCAGCTCCTGACCCGCCTGCGTGCGGCACGTCCGGGAGCACAGCGGCGTGTCGAGCGGTGCTGGCTCACCACACACGAGGCACGGTTGTCCGTCAGGGCCTCGCCGACGCTGCGGAGGCTCCATTCGACGTGCTCCATCAGAGGCCCTGGGTGCCGCGCCTCGGTAGACGAACAGTGCGCCGTGTGGGCCCTCATCTTCGGGGAGGGGGCGGCGACCAGCGGGTCACCTACGACGGATGCATAGTACCTGGTCCCGGCGTGGCCACCTCCGTCTCGTTGCTAGGCACGGCACCTCGCCCGTCGACCGGCAGACGTCGTCGGACGGGTCCTGGCTGGGTCGGCGCGGGGCCGGATGCTCACCCCCGTTCGAGGCCCGGCTCCTCGGACACCCACGCCGACTCGCTCTGCTCGGCTGTCCGAACGTACCCAATCCGACGTGCGTGTCGTAGCGGCAGCCACCAGGATGGCTCCCCACGAGGCCCACGAGGGGATCCGTTCGCGCCGTCGGCACGGAGCTGGATCCAGAGAAGGAGCGAGTCGCATGGCGATGAGTGAGAACCACGAGAAGAACGAGCAGTCCCACGAGGATCACCAGTCGCACGGGATGGGCATGTACCTGCGCTTCGGGGCGATGATCCTGACTGCGATGGTCGTGATGTACTGGGTGATGTTCGTCAGCTCCTGGGAGCTGAGCCACGTCCGCTGGAGCGAGAGCCGCGTGTTCATGACGCTCACCATGGGTGGGGCCATGGGTCTGGTCATGCTCGGTTGGATGCTGAACATGTACCGGAACACGCGGGCCAACCTCGCTGTCGTGGCGGTCAGCCTCTTGATGCTCGGTGGTGCGATCTACCTCGACCGTAGCCAGACCACGGTGCAGGACGCCTCGTTCATGAGCGGGATGATCCCGCACCACTCGCTGGCCATCACCCGGGCCGAGCGATCCGAACTGGTAGACGTCCGGGTCTGCGAGCTCGCGGTCGAGATCAGCGAGGCGCAGCGGCGCGAGATCGGTGAGATGGATTGGTTGATCGACGACATCGAGCGTAACGGCGTCGCCGAGACACAAGAGGAGGCGGAATCTCGTCCTGTGCCGGACTTCGAAGAGCCTGCCGAACGCCAGTGCTCGGGGGACCTGGAGGAGATGCCACGCCAGCAGGCCAGCGGCTGATCCTGAGACTTCGGCCTTCGGGTGCCCGGTCGGCTGGCTTCGCGGTGTTCGTCTCCACAGCCGGCCTGGGGCGAACCGGTCGGGGCCTGACCCTCCGACGTCTGGGCGGTGAGGTGTCAGCGTCACAGGGCCCGGTGTAGGAAGGCCGCCATCTGCTCGCGTGTGACCGGATCGTTGGGGCAGAACCGGTCGGTGGTGCACCCGCGGGTGATGCCAGCTCTGGCGATGCGGCGGATGTCGCGGTCGAAGATGGAGCCGGGCGGCACGTCGCGGAAGCCGGGGTGGGCGTCATCGGTCAGCCGCAGGCCCCGTGCGAGGAAGGCTGCCATCTGGCCGCGTGTGACCGGATCGTTGGGGCAGAACCGGTCGGTGGTGCAGCCATCGGTGATGCCGGCTCTGGCGATGCGGCGGATGTCGCGGTCGAAGGTGGAGCCCGCGGGAACATCGCGGAAGCCGGGGTGGGCGTCATCGGTCAGCCGCAGGCCCCGCACCAGGAAGGCCGCCATCTGGCCGCGGGTGACCGAAGCCTTGGGAAGGAACAGGTCGTTGGCCGGCGGGTTGGTGCCGGTGGTGATCCCCGCCGCCGCGATCCAGGCGATGTCCGACGCGAACGGCGAGGACGGCGGGACGTCGCGGAAGCCGTGGATGCGAGCCCACACCCGCTGCGACATCGGCGAGCTGGCGCCCCGGACGTGGCGGTAGAGCTCACCGCCTGGGCAGGCGGTGGAACCCACGTCGCGGTGGCCGACGATGGTGGGCAGCCGTGTGGACCCTTCCTGGCTGGTGCCGTAGGGGTCGATGCCGTGGCGGGCGAACTTCCAAGCGACCACCTGATCGAGCGCGTCGAGCATCGCCGAGCTGACAGCTCCGCCGCGGCAGCTGTCGTCGAAGCAGCCGAGCGCCGCCACGCCGACCGAACCGCTGTTGTAGCCGGAGGCGTGCGCGCCGACGACCGGACGTTCGATGCCGCCGTGGCGGCCCTCGAAGATGCGGCCGAACCGGTCCACCAACAGGTTGTAGCCGATGTCCGCCCAGCCCAACGTCTGGGTGTGGTAGCGGTAGATGCCCCGCAAGATGGCGGGGACGTCGGTCTGGCTGTAGTCGTTGGCGCCGGCCGTGTGGTGGATCACCGCGAACCGCAGCGATGCGGCGTAGCCGGGCGTGCCCTTGCGCCAGGACTCGTCGGCCCCCCACGCCGCCCGGGTGATGACCTGGGGCTGGTAGGGGACCGCCTCGGCGGGTGCGGCAGCCAGCGCGTCTAGCACGGAGCCCGCGGCGCGGGCGGTCGCGGAACGGGACAGCCCCGCAGGGTCGATCAGGTGCGCCCGGACGCGATCGGTCTGCGGACCTCGCACCTGCACCCAGCGCGCTTCCCCGACCCACACCGGGTGGGTCATCCGCCGCCAGGCGGGGCGAGCTTCGGTGCTGCCCGGATCGGGCCCCTCGCCGTCCGCCGCGATCGTGCGTGCCAGCGTCCACGGGCCCCAGCCGGCCCCGTCGAGCGAGGTGCGGAACTCCACCGCTTCCATGCCCTCAGCGAGCTCGAAGCCCACCATGCCGAACGGCAAGGGTGACGCCACCGGCTCGGACCTTCCCCCGGTCCCGGCCGGGAACCGATCGATGACGCTGGTGCTGGTCTCCGCAGGGGCGGCACGCACGGCCGCCGGCAGCAGCGTGTAGACGCCGGCCAGGGCACCCGCCGCGCCGAGCTGGCGCAACAGCGTGCGGCGTGACAGCAACCGGTCCGGCGGCCCCCCTTGCGACGGGGGAGGGGACGGGGCGTGAGGATCCACGGGGCTCCGAGCGTGCAGCAACGAGGCGTGGTACTACGGTGTCGTAGCAGACATCGGCCGTCACGCCGCGCACCTGAAGTCGACGTGCACGCGGCGTCTCGCTCCGTCGGGTCCGTCAGTCGGTCACGGTCAGGGTCGCGACCATGCCGCCCTGGCGGTGTCCGGGCACGCTGCAGTACAGCTCGTAGCTGCCGGGCTCATCGACCCGGAAGCTGGCGGTGGCCGTCTCGCCGGCGTCGGCCACGACCACGAACACGTCGTCGTCTCCGATCGGGCCGACTGGCTCGCCTGTGGCCGACGCGGTCGCGGCAGCGCCCACCTCGGCGATCACCAGGTCGTGCAGCACCGCCGGGCCGGAGGTCAGCTCCACGCTGACGTCCTCGCCCACCGGGATGCTGAAGGCGTCCGGCTCGAGCGCGATGCCGTCGGTCCCCTGGACCGTGAGCGTGGTCGTCGTCTCCGCTGTGACCGTGTCCGGGGTATCGCCGTCCTGTCCGCAGCCGGCCAGCACCGCTGCCGCGACCGCGGCGACGATCGCCGTCCGCATCCGCTGTGGGTTCATGTCCTGCTCCTGTCGTGGGGTTACGGGTCGGTTCTGGACTCTGGGAGCGGCCCCGGCTTGACCTGCCCGGCCGGGTCGTCGGCGCGGCGCTGCCGGGCACCGAGCGTTGCGCCGAGGGCCACCGCGACGGCGGCCCCCAGCAGCGCGACCCCGACCGGGACGTGGAGCGCCGACGCGGCTGCGACCCCACCGCGGCGGCCCACGTACCCGAGACCGGTCTGGCCGACCAGTCCCAGGACGGTCGCCGTGGACAGGATGGCGACCCAGCGCGGCGCCGCCACCCACGCCAGCACCGCTGCGAGGACCGCGAGCGCGAGCACGCCGTGGCCCAGGCCGCCGTGCAGCCCGAACAGGGACGGGTCCGCGAACCAGCCCTGGCCGGCCAGCGCCGCCTGGGCCAGGATGCCGAGCACGACCAGCCACGCGGTCGCCACCGCCAGCGCTTGTGCCCTCCGCATGAAGCTGCTCCAGCCGGAATTCGGAAGGCAACGCTAGCAACTACGATTGCGTAGTAGAAATCCGGGGCATCGCACGGCTTCCGCGGCTGCGGCCGCTCACCAGGCGGCCTGCGACGGCCAGGCCGAACAGCCCGGTCGCGGCCAGCACGATCGCGGCACCGCTGGGCGCGTCGAACACGTACGAGCCGTACAGCCCTATCAGGCCGGCCAGCGTGCCGGTGCCGATGGCCACCGCGAACGATCCTCCGATCGACCCGGTCATCACCCGCGCCGTAGCCGCCGGCACGACCACCGCGGCCGCGATCAGCAGCACCCCCAACACCCGCACCGAGGCCACTATCACCGCCGCTACGAGCAGATCCAGCAGCAGCTCGCTCCGTCGCAGCGCCACCCCCTGCACGCCCGCCACCTGCGGGTCGAGCGTCGCCAGCAGCAGCCGCTTGCCAGAACGCCACAGCACGGCGGCGGTCGTTGCGGCCGTGGACGTGAGCAGCCACACGTCCGGCCACCGGACCGCGAGCACGTTGCCGAACAGCAGCGCCTCGGTGCTCACCCGGCCGGTACGGGTGGCGGTCACCACCACCACCACCCCCAGGGCGAACATGGCCGTCGTGACGACGCCGATCGCGGCATCCAGCGGGACACCCGGCAGGCGCGCCACCCGGTTGATGCCCACCGCCGAGATCACCGCAGCCGCCGCCGCGCCGACGTAGACGTCCACCCCGAGGGCGAGCCCCACCGCCACGCCGCCCAGCACGCTGTGCGCCAGGCCGTGCCCGACGTAGCTGGCCCGACGTAACAGCACGAACACGCTGACCGCACCGCACATCGCCCCCACCAGCACGCTCGCCAGCAACGCTCGGGTGAAGAACGCGTAGGCCAGTGGTTCGGTCAGCCACCTCACCGGTCGACGGCGGCCACACCGCGCTCCTCGACGGGCCCCTGCATCAGCGGCCCGGCGTCAGCAACCACCACCACCTCACCGAGACGGTGCACCTGGACCCGGGCGCCGTAGGTGGCGTGCAGGATGTCCGGTCGCAGCACCTGCGTCGGTCCGCCGTCGGCCACGACCCGACCGTTGAGGCACACCAGACGCGGCAGGTGGGCGGCCACCCAGTTCAGGTCGTGGGTCGTGAGCACCACCGCCGTCCCGTCGTCTGCGACCTCGGCGGGCAGCCGCAACATCCCCCGGCGGGCCTGCAGATCCAACGCGTGCGTGGGCTCGTCCAGCAGCAGCAGCTGGGGACGGTGGACGAGCGCGCGCGCCAACAGCACCCGCTGGTACTGCCCACCAGATAGGTCCTTGACCGCCCGCCGCTCGGACCCGCCCATGCCCAGCCGCGCGAGCAGCGCCGAACTGCGGGCACGTTCCTGACGGGTGAACCACGGCCGACGTCGCGAACTGGCGGCCAACCCCAGCAGCACCATCTGCTCGACCGTGCCCGGGCGGTCGGGCAGGCCAGCGTCGAGCTGGGGCACCAGCCCCAGCCGCGGGCGCGACCGGCCGCGCGGCCCCTCGACCCAGTGCACGCGGCCCGCGTGCACGACCGGCTCGCCGGCGATCGCTCGCAGCAGCGTGGTCTTACCGGCGCCGCTCGGGCCGACCACCCCCACCACCTCACCCTGCGCGACCCGCACGGTCACCCCGCGCAGCACCGTCCGGTCGCGGTACCCGAGATCGGCGTGTTCAACGCGCAGGAGCCCGTGCCGGTCGCTCACGACGGCGTCACCGCATCGAGCGCTGCCGGATCGCCACCCAGATTGGTCACCATCGTGCGCACGTTGGCGACCATCATCCCGACGTAGCTGTGCTCAGGGTCCCCCGGAGCACCCGGCAGCTCGTCATCGCTGAGCTCCTCCACGTAGGTCGCGCCCGCTTCCTCGGCGATGACGCGCACCACCTCGGTCGGGAACACCTCGCTGCCGAACACCGCGGGAACCTGCTCGTCGCGGACCTGGTCGATGATCGTGCGGACCTCGCGCGCCGACGGCTCGGCGAAGTCCGAGGGCTGCACCGCCGCCACCACCGCGATGTCGTAGCGCCGGCCGAAGTAGGGCCACGAGTCGTGGTAGGTGACCAGCTTGCGGTTCTCGCCCGGGATCGTGTCGATCGCCTGTCCGATCGCGGCGTCCAGTTGCTCGAGCTGCGACAGGTAGCGCGAGGCGTTGTCGATGTAGACGTCGCCGCCGGCCGGGTCGACCTCCGCCAACCCGTCTCGGATCAGCTCGACGTACGCCATCGCGTGGCGGACATCGAGCCACAGGTGGGGGTTGGGGACCCCCTGCTCCGCGGGGAAGGAGAAGTCGAACGCCCACTCGTCACGGGAGATGGTCTCGTCGGCCAACGTGACCGTCGCGCTTCCGGCGGGAAGGTTCGCCTCCGCGAGCCGCAACGTGGGTTCCTCGAGGAACAACCCGTTGGCGACGAACAAGTCCGCCTGGCCCAGCATCTGAGCATCGCTCGGACGCGGTTCGTAGGTGTGCGAATCCACGCCGTCGGGGACCAGACCGTGCAGCTCGCCCCGATCACCGAGCACCTGCCGCACCAGATCGGTGATCGGTGCCACCGTCGCGGTGACCACCGGCTCCTCCGCAGCCGGCTCGGCCGACGGGATGGACGTGCCGGTGCAGCCCGCCAGCACGACCGCCACCACGAGGAGCAGTCGAACCGCCAACGCGTTCTCCTTCTTGCGAGCGTCTCGCAGTAAGCTAGGCGCTGATGCCCCGGACGTCCACTACACTCCTGTCGTAACTTCCACGCCGACCGGTCGTTCCCGGGAGCGTCATGCCTGAACTGCTCGCGCTGGCCGCGCTCGCGCTGGTCGCCGGGGTGGTGTCGTTCACCTCGCCGTGCACGGTCCCGCTGCTGCCCGGGTACGTGTCCTACGTCAGCGGGCTGCGCGACCAGCAGGACGCGCCCCGCCTGCGTCCCGCCATGCTCGGCAGCCTCCTGTTCGTGGCCGGGTTCACCGTCGTGTTCGCCGCCCTCGGCGCGACCGCCTCCGGGCTCGGGTGGCTGCTGGCCAGCCGCGCGCTGCTGCTCGAGCGCGTCGCCGGGACCGTCATCATCGTCATGGGGATCAGCCTGACCGGCATCGTGCGCATACCCGGGTTCGCGCGGACCGTACGGGTCGATCCCGCACGGGTGGCGCGTGGTCCGGCCGGCGCCTTCCCGCTCGGTATGGCGTTCGCTGCCGGTTGGACCCCGTGCATCGGGCCCGTGCTGGCGGGCATCCTGGCCGTCGCCGCGACCGAGTCCTCCCTGACCCGCGGCGTCGCCCTGCTGGTCGTCTACTCGCTCGGGCTCGGGCTGCCGTTCGTCTGGGTCGCCTACGCCGTCGCCCGCGGCCACGATCGCCTGGGCTGGCTACGACGGCACGGCCACACGATCCAAGGCGTCGGCGGGTGGCTGCTGGTCGTCATGGGCGTCGCCATGGTCACCGGCGGGTGGACGCTGCTCATGAGTCGAGCGCTGGCCTGGTTCGCACGCCTCGGCTGGCCGCCGATCTGACCACCTTCGCCCGGCTCGCTGCCGGGTCCCCAAAGGAGCTGCCCGTGCTGGCCTGGCCCACGCTCGAACGCATCCCCCTGTTCGCCGACCTCGCCGTCTCCCCACACGGCATCTCGATCGCGCTCGGGATCCTGGTCGGCCTCTCCATGTTGCAGCGCCGCGCCGGCCGTCACGGCATCGGCGCCCGCCCCGGCCAGGACACCGAGGCGCTGCTGTCTGCGCTCGGCCTCCGCCTCATCGTCGGGGGCATCATCGGCGCCCGGCTGTTCTACGTCCTCAACCAGCTCGACGTCTACGCCACCCAGCCGCTGCGGGCGCTGGCCATCTGGGAAGGCGGCCTGACGCTGCTGGGCGGCATCGTCGGCGGCATCCTGCTCGCTCTGCCGCTCGTGCGCCGCGAACGGCTCGACCTGCCCCGGCTCGGCGACGCGGCCGGGCCCGGCCTGGCGGTCGGGATCGCCATCGGACGGCTCGGCGACCTCGCCATCGGCGAACACCTCGGACCACCCACCACCTCACCGTTCGGGTGGCGCTGCACCGGACGACTCTACGACACCGCGACCAACAGCCTGCGGCTGACCGACCCGCTCCCGCCCACCTCCTACCCGACCGGCGCGACCCCAGCCCACGGCTGCTTCGACGTGGCCGTCCACCAGACCGCCCTCTACGACACTCTCGCGATGGCGCTGCTGGCGGCCCTGCTGCTCGGCCTTGAACGACGCACACGCTGGCCCGGTCTGCTCGCCACGGTCACGATCGGCTGGTACGCGCTGTTCCGGCTGCTCGACGACGTGCTGCGCGCCGATCGTCGCTGGGCCGGCCTGACCGCCTCCCAGTGGACGGCCCTCGCCGTTCTCGCCGGGCTCACGGTCGCCCTCGCCCGCTGGCAGCCCTGGCGGGCCACGTCGCCTGCGGCCGCCGCGGACGAGGATCCGCCTGGCGAGCCGACGCCGAGGCGCGGCGACCGCGACAGCGATGCCGATGACTGACCGTCCTCGCTCATCCGTCGCACCCGATGCCACCGAGACCACCGACACCGCCCCGAGAGCATCGGCGCCTCAGCCGCCGCCGTCGACGTCGGCGGTCGCCAGCCGGCTGACAGCAGTGCTACGCCCCGGTCTGGCCGTTGCCGGCGGGGCCGCCACCGCGCTGGCGGTCCTCGCCGGCTGGTGGTGGCTCGCTCTCGTCGGGGCGGGCGCCGTCGCCGGGGCGCTTCAGGCCCTCACGCCGGTCCGCCGGTTCACCTTCGTCTTCATGGCCGGTGGCACCCACCTGGCCGCGAGCTCGCTGTGGGTCGGCGCGTTCAGCGCCCCCGGCGCCGCGGTCCTGGTCGCCCTGCAGGCCGCCGGCTGGGGGCTCGCCGCGCTGGCCGTGAGCCGCCGGACGCGCTGGCCGTGGCCCTTCGCCGTCGCACTCGGCCTCTCGGAGTGGGCACGCGGGTGGTGGCCGCTCGGCGGCTACCCCCTCTCGCAGCTGTGGCTCTCCCAGGCCGACGGCCCCTTCGCCGCGCTCGCTGCGCTGCTCGGACCGATCGGCATCACGACCCTCGTCGTGCTGGCCGGCGCAGCCCTCGCATCCGTCCTCACGCCACGCTGCCCCAGCCGCGCCCCGTTGGCCGCCCTGCTCGGCGTCGCCGCCCTCACCGCCATCGCCGGATCCGTGCAGCCGCCCGCACCGGTGGACCGACTCGAGGTCGCCGCCGTCCAAGGCGGCGGCCCCCGCGGCATCCCGGCCGTCCGCAACGACCCCGCTCCGCTGTTCGAGCGGCAGATCGCGCTCACGCGGACGTTGGGCACCGAGGTCGACCTGGTCGTCTGGCCCGAGGGAGCCCTCAGTGCGACCGGGCAGCTCACCGCGGCCGACCTCGAACCGCTCGTCGAGCTGGCGGCGGGGTTCGACGGCCTCCTGGTCTCCGGTGTCACCGAGCGGTTCGACGCGGTCGAAGCTCCCGGGTACTTCACCAACGCCGCGATCGCCATCGAGGCTGACGGCCTCGTCGACCGCTACGACAAGCGCATCCCGGTGCCCTTCGGCGAGCGGGTCCCCGCCCGCCAACTGGTGGAGCGCGTCGCCGACCTCTCCCTGGTACCCCGCGACATGCGGCCCGGCGAGCGGCCCCCGGTCGTGCGCACCGACCTGGCCACCATCGGCGTCTCGATCTCCTACGAGAACCTGTTCGCCCGCGTCGCTCGGGAAGCGGTCGATCAAGGAGCGCAGCTGCTCGTCGTGCCCACGAACGCCTCGTCCTACGTCACCGACGAGGTCCCTGTCCAGCAGCTGGCCGCCGCCCGCCTTCGCGCGCGCGAGACCGGCCGCGACCTCGTGGTGGTCGGCCCCACCGGCCCCACCGCGCTCATCCGCGCGGACGGCAGCGTCGCCGCCCGGGCGCCGTTGGACCGGTCCGAGCTGGTGCAGGGGCAGCTCGCCACCAGGACAGGGTTGACGCCCTACGCCCGCGTCGGAGACCTGTTCACGGTCGCCGCCGGCGTGATCCTGCTCGGCATGCCCTTGCTGGCCAGCGGTCGCGCCCAGCTCCATCGTCGCCGGCATCGTCACGCTAGGCGACCGAGAGCTACTACCATCGACTCGTAGTTGGAGTTCGAGGAGGCAACGGTGGGGCGACCGAACGTCATGGGGACCGGACGGCCCGTCGTCCGCAGTGCGAGACGGCACAGCCAGTTGACCGTTCTGGTGCTCGGCGTGGTCTGGCTCGTCGCTGGCTGCGTCGCCAGCGGCGATGAGCAGGCGCTCGACGGCAGCGCCAGCGGCGATGAGCAGGCGCTCGACGGCAGCGCCGCCAGCGTCTCGCCGGAAGCGTTCGAACCGCTGCTCGACGCTGCCGGTGTCACGGTCGTCAACGTCCATGTGCCCTACGAGGGCGAGCTGCCCACCACCGACCTGTTCGTGCCCTACGACGAGATCGCCGAGGCGGCCGAGTTGCCGGATGATCGCGATGCCGTGCTCGCGGTCTACTGCCTGACCGGCCGGATGAGCCGCGAGGCTGCCGGGACGCTGCGCGAGCTCGGATACGAGCGGGTTGTCGAGCTCAACGGCGGCATGGTGGCTTGGCGTGAGAGCGGACGCCAGCTGCTGGACCTCCCGCCGGAAGGTTCAGCCGGCTGATCGACCCGCGTGTTCTCGCGGCATCCGATAGGCCGGCCACGTCGCCTCCATGTCGTTGCCCGCGCCTACGGAACCCGCGTTGGACGGGACGCGTACGTCGACAGCAGCACGCTACGACGGTACCGTCGTAGCTGAAGGGGATGCTGTGACGCAGACGCAGCTACGGCGACGACCACCGGGTCCGTTACCGGCCCGTTCCCGCGAGCGGAGCCCGGTTCCCCGTGCCCGCGCCGATCGCACCCGCTCCCGCCCGACCCGAGGGACCACGTGGATGACCGGATGTTCGAGGCCGGCGGTGTGGCAGCGGCCTCGGGCGCTGGTCGCTGCGCTCTGCCCACGACAGCGTCTCGCTGTCGACAACGGTTGGCGGTCGTCCGCGATCTGACACCTCGATCAGGCCCCTCGACCTGTGCCGGCGCCTGGCGGCCTGACCGAGAGAGTGCGGCGATGGACGAACTGACCGAGCCGACGCTGCTGCTCCGTCGCCGGGCCTCGCAGACCCCGTCGGCACGGCTGCACCGTCAGCTGCGCGACGATGCCGTTTCCCTCGGCATCGGGGTCGAGATGACCGTCACGGTCGGCCGCCACGGGCTCCTGCGCACCCTGGCAGCCACCGACGGGATCGCGGAGGCCGCAACCCAGCACCAGTACGACCTCGCGGCCGGGCCCATCCTCGAGACCCTACGCAGCGGTCGCGAACGGATGGCCGTCCGCCTCGACGCCATCGGCTGCGGTTCCCCGGCGCTGGCCCAGATCGCCGGGTTGGGCTACCACGCGCTGGCGACGCTCACGCTGCCGGTCGCGCCCCCGGCGCAGGGTGTCCTGACGGTCTACCTCGCCCGCGCCCGCCCGCCCCTCGCACAGGTGCTGCCCCGGCTACGGGTCCGCCGTGCCGCCTACGGTGGTCTGGTGACCCGTGAGCTGCTCGCGTTCGGCCTCACGGACTAACCCCGGCTTCGGCCCGTGTCGCCCACGCGCCTGCGCCAATCCCGACCCGGCGCGCGGGCAAGCCGCGCGACGGTCGGCGCCAGCTGCGGATGCGAGCCGTACACCAGCAGCGCCAGCAACGCTCCGTAGACGGGGAGGTGGCCGATCAGCTCGTAGCGGTCGAAGAACACCAACGTCACGTTGAACGGGACCGCCGCCACCAGGACTGCGAGCTGCGGGGCGGCGCCGGAGATCACCAGCAGCCCGATCAGGACCTCGACGGCGGAGGCGACCTGGATGAACGTGTCCGGGCCGCTGGTCAGCCCGAGCTGCTGCAGCGGATCGAGCCAGGGGCGGGCGTCGAGGAGCTCCCGCGCGAGCTGCGGCACCAGCAGCTTCTCGGTGAACGCCAACACGATCAGCGACACCCCCACCCCGAGCCGCAACAGCAACAGCGGGACGAACAGCTCGTCACGGCCGACGTCTCGGGCCCCGTAGCGGTCCCGGCCCGGCGGCAGCAACGCCAGGAACGCTGCCATCCCGAGCACGTCCACGGCCTCGAGCACCGGCACGGGGCCGTCGAGCACCACCCCGAGCGGCCCGAGCGCGACCACCGCCAACGCGGCCGGGCGCGGCCGGACGCCGCTGATCAGCCACACCCCGACCAGGCCTTGCCCCAACGCCAACAGCCAGCCGCCGCGGACCCCCGCCAGCGACAGGTTCGGGGCCAGGTAGGCATCGGCCACGGCCAACGACAGCAGCGACACCCCCAGGTGCAGCGCCAGCAGCCGTGGCACCCACGGGGCCAGCCGCCCCAGCCCCTGCAGCATCCGCAGCTCCGGGGCGCCCAGCCAGCGTCGCGCCGCCAGACGCCACAGCCCGGCCGCCACGACCGCTCCGGCGAGGAGCCCGAGCGCCGAAGGACGGAGCGCGAACCCGGTATCGAGGGTCGCGTGCTGGGCGTCCTCGACGTACCACTTCACGTGGGCGAGCACCGTGGGGACCATCAGGCTACCGGCCTCCTGGCCCGGTTCATCCGCCGGGCTGGGACTGGGTGGGGCCGCGCACGACCGAACGCGGGTCACGTCCTGCCAGCACGTCCTCGATGGTGGACGTCAGCAGCTGGTAGTCGACCTCGCCGGTCAGCTTCGCGACGATGGTCCCGTCACGGTCGAGCAGGTAGGTCTCGGGGATGCCGAACACGCCGAAGTCCATCGCGGCGCGCGAGCCCGGATCGAGGTAGTGGTCGTAGCCACGGCCGAGCTCGTCGAGGAACGCCACCGCGCTCTCCTCTCGGTCCTGGAACACCACCCCCACGAAGGTCACCCCCTGGTCGCGGTAGGTGGCAGCGGCCTGCACCAGCGCCGGATGCTCGTTGCGGCACGGAACACACCACGACGCCCAGAAGTTGACCACCGCGACCTGCCCGGCCAGGTCCTCGGGCAACCCCAGTTCACCCTCGCTCTCCAACGCCGGCAGCACCGCCTGCGGGGCAGGCTGGCCGATGAGTGGTGAGTCCACCGCGCCGACGTCGAAGCCGAACCGGGCACCGAACACCGCCCCCAGGCCCACCACCGCGACCCCGGCCAACAGCGCCAGCCGGCGTGGCCAGCGGGACCGGCGCGTGCGTCCGTCCCCAGGCGTGGTCATGGCGTGCCTTCCGACGGTGCCCCGAGCTCGCGCAGCGCCGCCTCGACTCCGTCCCGCGACGCCGCGTCCAGCGACGGATCCTCCGCCAGTTGCCTGAACAGCCGGCGCGCCTGCTCGTCGTCCCCGGCCGCTCGTGCCAGGTCGGCGCGCACCCACAGCGCCTCGGCGTCGCCGGGCCCCAGCTGCAGCGCAGCATCGGCCATCTGGATCGCGACCTCGAGGTTGCCGTCGCCGGCCGCCAGCCAGGCCAGCCGGGCCAGCACACGCGGCTGCGGCTGCTGCCCACCTTGGAGCACCTCGAGGTAGTGCTCGCCCGCATCCGGGTAGCGGCCCTCGGCGAAGAGCCGGTCGGCCAGCGTCAGGCGCATCGCGGTCACGTCGGGGTTGGCCGCCACCACCTCTTCGAGGGCCTCGATGGGGACGTCGTCGCGGGACGGAGGCATCTGGCCGGTGGCCGAGAGCTCGTTGCCGGTGATGAACCCGCCCAGCGGCCGATCCGTGATGGCTCCAGCCAGGCTGATCGCAACCGCCGTCGTGACCGCGACCGCGCCGCCGGCGAGCAACCAGCGTCGTGGCCTCGCTCCAGGCGGACGTCGCGGCTCCGGCGATACCTCCTCAGCCTCGTCGAGCTCCTCGAGCGCACCGATGGCGGCCAGGGCCGCCCGTTCGTCGCGGCGACGGAGCCGTTCGGCCTCCTCGGCCGACAGCTCACCAGCGGCCACCCGCACCTCGAGCTCGAGCAGGTCACGCAGCCGCTGGTCGCGCCGTTCCTCCAACTCGACCCGCCGGTTCATCGCGACCCCTCCCGGCGGCGCAACAGGGCGATCTCTGCCTGCAGACGCTCACGTTGCGCGTCTGCGAGCTCACCTGCCTCGAGCGGCCCGCCGCCGGTGCGACGCCACCGCCGGATGGCCAGCAGCACCGCCGTCAGAGCGGCCGGCGGCAGCAGCCACAACGCCGCCGAGCGCGCGTCGAACGGCGGGTCGAGCACGATCCAGTCGCCGTAGCGAGCCACGAAGTGACCCACGATCCGCTCGTCCGACCAGCCCTGCGCCACCAGCTCATCGATCCGAGCGCGCATCGCCAGCGCCGTCTCCGACCGCGAGTCGGCCACCGACTCGCTCTGGCAGACCGGGCAACGCAGCCCCGCCGCCAGCTGCTCGGCCCGGTCCGGCGTCGGGCGTGCCCCCACCAGCAAGGTCGCGACGACGGCCGTGACCAGCACCGCCAGCAGTAGCTCTGGCAGCAAGGCACGCACACGCTCACCCACCGACGTTCACCTCCTCGGCAGTCCGCACGGCGGCGGCGGAGACCCGACGGGCCACCACCCGGCCGGCCACCGCGACCGCACCTCCCGCCAGCAGCAGCGCCGACCCGGCCCACAGCAGCCACATGAACGGGAAACGGATCACCTCCAGCACGATCCGCTCGGGCTGCAGGTCACGCAGCGCCAGGTAGAGGTCCTCGGTCGGACGGGTACGCACCGAGGGGGTCCCGATCGCGGCCGGCTGGTTGCGGAACTCGTTCAGGCTCGGCCCGTAGGTGCCGAGCTCCCGCCCGTCTCGCACGATGGTGACCGGTGCCTCGCGCACGATCCGGTTCGGTTCATCCCGCTCGACCAGCCCTTCGAACCGCAGCTCGTAGCCGTGTGCGACCGCGGTGTCACCCACCTCGAGCGTGACCGTCTCGGAGGTGGCAAGCCCTCCGGTGACCGCGATGGCGACCGCGATGACCGCGACCCCGGCGTGCGCGACCTGTCCGCCCCACCAGCCCAGCCGCGCCGCCAGCGACGCCCGCGCACCGCCGCGCTCACGGCGGCGCCGACGGGCGCTGTCGACCACCAGCGACGCCAGCACGAACCCGGCTGCGCCCGCGGTCAGCACCACCCAGGGGTGGCGCACCCCGAGCGCCAGCAGCGCCGCGGCCGCGGCCGCCCCGGCCGTCAGGGCCGGACGCACCCGCCTCCATACCTGACCGGGACGGCTGGTGCGGTAGGGCAGCAGCGGCCCGACCCCCATGGCCGCCAGCAGCACCAGCCCCACCGGCACCGCGAACCGGTCGAAGAACGGTCGCCCGACCGACACCTGCGCACCGGTGAACGCCTCCACCAGTACCGGGTACATGGTGCCCAACAGCACCAGACCGGCCAGGAAGGTCAGCAGCAGGTTGTTGACCAGGAACGCGCCCTCACGGCTGAGCGCGTGATCCAGCCGTACCCCGGTGTCCAGGTCCGAGGCCCGCCACGCGTACAGCCCCAGCCCGATCAGCGACACGCCGATCAGCAGCCCGAGCAGCCACGGCCCCACGGCCGACTGGGTGAAGCTGTGCACCGAGGCGACCACCCCCGACCGGGTGATGAAGGTGCCCAGGATCGTCAGCACGAACGTCAGCAGTACCAGCACCACGTTCCAGGAGCGCAGCAGCCCGCGTCGCTCTTGGACGATCGCCGAGTGCAGGAACCCGGTCGCGGTCAGCCACGGCAGCAGCGAGGCGTTCTCGACCGGATCCCACGCCCAGTAGCCGCCCCACCCCAGCACCTCGTAGGACCACAGCGCGCCGACCAGGATCCCGGCGGTCAGGAACGTCCAGGCCACGAGCGTCCAGGTGCGGGTGCGCGCCACCCACTCGCGGCCGGCGTGGCCGAGGATCAGCGCGCCGATACCGAACGCGAACGGGACCGTCATGCCGATGTAGCCCAGGTACAGCAGCGGCGGGTGCACCGCCATGAGCACGTGGTTCTGCAGCAACGGGTTCGGTCCCGGCCCATCGGCTGGCACCGGGTCGACCGGCGCGAACGGGTCGGCCGCCACCGCCACCATCACCAGGAAGAACACCGTGATCGCGGCCGTGACCGCCACCGCTAGCAGCCCGAGCGGATCGTCGCGACCGACCTGCCGCACCAGCAGCACACAGAAGCCGACCAGCACCCCCGACCACACCAGCAGGCTGCCCTCCAGCCCCGCCCAGGCGGTCGCGACCGTGTACAGCAGCGGGGTCGCGCGGGCGTGGTTGCCGGCGGTGTAGGCGATCGAGAAGTCGTCGGTCAGCAGCGCGGTCCACAACGCCGCCAACGCCACCACCGCACCCAGCCCCATGACCCTGCTGGCCGTGCGCAGGTGCCGACGCGCCCGGGGACGGCGCACCGACACGCCCGCCACCGCGGCGGTACCGACGGCGCCGACCAGCGCGGTCAGCAGCCCGCTCGAGCCCACCAGGCCGATCACGGGCCTGCCGCACGGTCGGTACCGCTGTCCGCCGGACCCGCCAGCGCGTCGTCGGCCTCGTCGGCCGGGTAGTACTCCTCGTCGTGCTTGATCAGCATCGTGTCGGAGCGGAACACCTCGCCCCGCCAGGCCCCCTCCACCACCACCGGGATCCCCGCCTGGAACAGGTGGGGGACCACCCCGGCGTGGACCACCGCCACCTCGACGTCGCTCCCGGCCACCGTGAACGACGCGCCGTGCTCGGAGCGACGGACCTCCTCGCCACCGACCTCGCCGGCGAGCCGGAAGCGGCGGTCCTCGGGGAACTCGGCGCGGCGTTCCACCGCCTCGTCGGGGGTGAGGTAGTAGACGAGGTTGCCGTTGAGGTCGCCGACGGTCACCAGCCCGACCGCCAACGCCACGATGCCCGACAGCGGCAGCAGTAGCGGACGCAGCCGCATCAGCGTCCCTCCGTGCGCTCGAGCCGCCGGCGCCGCAGTTCGAGGCTGACCAGGTAGCCCGCCATCGCGCCGTAGGCGATGGTGAGACCGAGCACGACCCACGCCAGGTCAGCCACGTTCGCCTCCTTCGGGCAGCGGTGCCACGACCGCGTCCCCGGCCACCGGAGCGTCCGGCGCCAGCCGGCCCTGTTCGAGCGCCCGTTCGCCGCGGGCCAGATCCATGCGGCGCCGCAGCAGGGTCACGAACACCGCCGAGTAGGCCACCACGTTGAGCAGCAGCACCGCCAGCATCGTGTGATCCATGGTCGGATCGCCCGGGCGCAGCACCGTCGGTGGCTGGTGCAGCGTGCGCCACCACACCACGCTGAAGTGCACGATCGGGACCTGCACGAACGCGACGATGCCGAGCACCGCCGCCCGGTCGGCTCGCACCCGCGGATCATCGATCCCGCGTCGCAGCGCCAGGTAGCCGCTGTACACCAGGAACAGCAGCGCGGTGGTCACCAGCCGCGCGTCCCAGGTCCACCACACCCCCCACACAGGCTTGCCCCACACCGAGCCCAGCACCAGCGCCAGACCCGTGAAGAACACCCCGACCTCGACCGCCCCGACCGCCAGGTGATCCCAGCGGTCGTGGCGGGTCCGCAGCCACCCGATGCTGGCGATCAGCGTCAGCGCGAACGCCAGGTAGGCCAACCAGGCGGCGGGCACGTGGGCGTACATCAGCCGCTGCAGAACTCCTTGCAGCCCGTCGGTGGGGGCGAGCAGGATCGCCACGAACCCGGCGCCGAGCAACGCCAACGCCACGAGATCGGTCGAGCGGTAGCGGGTCATCGAACGCCTTCCAGCCACGGAGCCAGCGTCACCGCGCTGGTCACCAGCACGAGATCGACCAGGGCGGCCAGCAGCAGCCACGACAGCGGCGTGCTGCCGTAGGTCACCGTCGCGGGGATCTGGATCACCGCCAGCAGCAGCGGGACGCTCAGCGGGACCACCAGCAGCGGCGCTACGACCGCCCGTACGCTCGTCGCCGCCACCAGCGTCGCCGCCAGCGCCGTCAACGTGGCCAACCCGACCAGCGCCAGCACCGTCGTGGCCGCCAGCCACCACCCGCCCACCGGGGTCAGGTCGAACAGCACGACGGTGACCGGCACCACCACCGCGGTCAGGGCGAACAGCATGGCGGCCGTCGTCACCACCCGGGCCAGCAGGACCGTGCCAGGCGCCACCCCGCTGACCGCGCACAACGTCCGCACCGCGTCGGTGTCGAGCAGCCCCCGTCGCGCAGCCGACTGGGCCCCGAACAGCAGCAGCACCGCCCCGCCGGCGCCCAGCCCGATCTGGCGCAGCAACCTCGTGTCCGCATCGACGCTCAAGGCCAGGACCACCAGCGCCGCCACCGCGTAGGGAGCGACCCCACGCAGCACATCCCCGGTCCGGGTCTCCAGCCGCAGTTCCGCTCGCACCAGCGCCGCCACCTGGCCCCCGCTCACGGTCGCTCCTCGCGCACGCGGCCGCCGGCGACCTGCAACCAGCGGTGGGCAACCGCTTCGAACGCCTGCCGCTCGTGGGTCGCCACGAACACGATCCCGCCGGCACGGGCTGTCTCCCGGGCCAGGTCGGCCGGCAGGGTCCGCGACGCGCCGTCCAGACCGGCGGTCGGCTCGTCGAGGAGCAACAGCCCCGGCCGGCACGCCCACGCCCGGGCCAGACCGGCACGACGCAGCATCCCCGCCGAGCATGCTCCCGCCGGGCGTCCAGCTGCGGCCTGAAGCCCCACGCGGCGCAACGCGTCAGGCACCGAGCCGCGCGTGCCGGCGGCGAGCGCCACAGCCAGATCGAGGTTCTCGGCGAGGGTCAGCTGCGGGTGCAGCGCCGGGTCGTGCCCGATCAGGGCGACCCCACAACGGCCGACCGGGCGCGGCACCTCGCGCGAGACCTCCTGGCCACAGGGCAGGCCAGCCAGCGCCCGCAACAGCGTCGACTTGCCGGCCCCGTTGGGGCCGGCGACGCCGATGACCTCACCGCAGCCGGCGGCTACGTCCACCTCGCGCAGCACCGCCTGGCCACCAGCGAGCAGGCGGTCAGCCCGCAGCTCGAGGCGCTCATCGAGCACGATCCCCTCCGCGGCGGAGACCGGCGTCCGGGCGCGCACGAGCATGTTGCCTCACGACGTCGGGTTGGTATTACGAAGGCATAGTATAGAGGGGAGCACGACGGCCGCGAACCGCCGGATCACGGCAGGACACCGCTGCCCGGCTCGCCTGGCAGCAACGTGGTGACCTCGCCGGACAGGACCTGCCACAGGTAGTAGGTGCCGGCCAGCACCAGCAGGGCCCCAACGACCCGGTCCAGGCGCAGCCAGGCCGTCGCCGAGGCCGGGAACGCCAACCGGCGCCCCAGCGCCGCGGCTGCCACCAGGACCGCCGCGTGCCCCAGCAGGAACGCCACCAGGGTCAACAGCCCGATGAGCGGGCCCCCGAGCGCCGCCGCCGCGCTGCCCACGCCCAGCGCCACCGGGCCGCACCCCGGGCACCCACCCACCGAGAACCCGATCCCGTACACGAACGCGGCCCCGGGCGACAGCGGTAGCGAACGCAGCCGCGCGCAGGCGCTGACTCGCCGCGTCAGCAGGAAACCGCCGCCCACAAGCATGGCCGCCGCCACCATGTACATCGCCACCGCTCCCCGGGCAAGCAGCACCGTGACCGACACGAACGCGTAGCCCGCCAGCCCCAGCACGCCGTTGAGGCCCGCCGTGAACGCCACGATGGCCGGGACCACGCCCAACAGCGAGCGCGAGCGGTGACCCGGCCCAGCCGGGACGGTGTGCGATCCCGCCGTGGCCATCACCGCGGTGATGCTCGGCAACGCCAACGGCGAGAGCCCCAGCAGCGCGCCCACCAGCAACCCGAGCAGCGGTCCGGGTGCGGCCGACTCGAACGCACGCAACAGCAGTTCGCTCACCGTGCTGGCTCCCGTTCGCTCACGCCCCGCTCGCGTCGTAGACCAGCTGCCACGAACCCCCGCCGTCGTCCGAACGCAGCAACCCCACATCGGTCACCGCGGCCAGCAGCGCACCGGCGGGGCCGCTCGCCAGCGCTTCGGGCGGACCCGGCAGCGTGCCCACGGTCCGCCAGTCGAGCCCGTCCTCGCTGACTGCGACCTGGCCCTGCGCCTGGGCGACCACGAAGCCGGTCCCGTCCGCGGTCAAGTAACCCGGCTCCAGCTCGGCCAGTTGGCGCCAGGTGCTCCCCCCGTCCTCGCTGCGCACCAGCTCATCGCCCGACGAACCCACCAGCAGCTGCGCATCGGACAGATGTGCAGCCAGCGCGACCAGCGGCATCCGGCCGCGTTCCTGCCAACTCTCACCCCCGTCATCGCTCGCCAGGACCCGACCGGTGGTGGCATCGGCGCCGACGAGCGTTCCGCCGGCCAAGGCCAGCGCGTGGAAGTCGACCTCGCCCAGCAACGACACGGGCTGCCACGTCTGGCCGCCGTCGTCCGAGCGCACCAACCCCAGGTGCGGGTCGCCCTCGGCGTCGCGCAGCTCCTCGGTCTGCAGGTCCGGGTGGCCACTGGCGTAGAACGTGCCGTCGGGCGCGACCGTGAAACCCATCAGGTCGTGCCATCCCTCGCCGACCCGCTGCGCGGCCCCGTCCTGCACCCGGAACAGTCCCGTGTGGGTGGCGGCCAGCACGACCGTGGCATCATCGGGGTCGACGGCCAGCCCGTGAACGTGCACCACCCCAGGATCACCCGCGTCGGCGATCGACGCGTCCGTCTCGCTGCAGCCGGCCGAGAGCAGGCCGGCGCCCAGTAGGGCCGCGAGCAGACGAAACGGTGTGGCCAACCCGCGACCTCGCGCATCGTTCGGACGCTGCCATCCGGCCCCACGGGACATCGGTCCACCTCCTCGATGTACGGTTCGCTGCCCGTCAACTACGACGGTATCGTAGGAGCAAGGCGCGGTTCCCCCTGCTGCGCCCACCCCGGTCCCCGACCTCTCCCGCGGTCGGGGACCGGCGGCTTCATCATCTCGAGCACAGGCCGACCTGTGACCGCCCTGGGCTCGCCGACTCCCGAACCGAAGACACCAAGGAGCGAGTGTGCGTACCACCCGCAAGCCACTCCGGGCCATCGCCGCCGCCGCGGCGCTCTCGGTCGTCCTGGCCGCCTGCGGCCAAGGCGACGACCCCACCATGGACATGCCCATGGACGAGCCGCCCGCCGAGGACCCCGACGTCGTAGAACCTGACGACGAAGCCGCCGCTGACGGCGAGGCCAACGCGGCCGACATCCAGTTCGTCCAAGGCATGATCCCGCACCACGAGGGCGCCATCGAGATGGCGGAACTCGTCGAGGGCCGCACCGAACGTCAGGAACCGATCGATCTCGCCAACGAGATCATCGACGTTCAGGACGAGGAGATCTCCCTCCTACGCGGGATGCTCGACCGCATGGACGCCGACGACATGGCCATGGACGACATGGGCGACATGGACCACGGCGACATGGGGATGATGGAGGAAGGGGAGATGGAGGAGCTGCGCCAGCTCGAAGGTGACGAGTTCGACCGCCGCTTCATGGAGGCGATGATCGAACACCACCAGGGCGCCATCGACATGGCCGAGCAGGTCCTCGCCGAGGGCCAGGACGAGGAGGTCGCCGGCCTCGCCCAGCTCGTGATCGACGCGCAGGAGGCCGAGATCGACCAGATGCAGCAGTGGCTCGAGGAGTGGGAGCTCGTCTGACCCAAGAGATGGGGCGGGACCGCACACCGCGGCCCGCCCCACCAGGGCCGGCCCCGCTCGGCCCCGCCCGAACGTACCGAGCTGCGACGTGCACGTCGTAGGACGCGCCGACAGCATGGGGACGTCCCGACCCAAGGAGCGACACCATGCACACCGAGCAGATCCTGCAGACCCACCCACGCGGCGACGTCGACACCACCCACCTCACCGAGGTCATCGAGAGCCTCCTCGACTGCGCCCAAGCCTGCACCAGCTGCGCCGACGCCTGCCTCGCCGAGGACATGGTCGCCGACCTACGACGCTGCATCCGCCTCAACCAGGACTGCGCCGACGTGTGCCTCGCCGGCGCCCGCATCGCCTCCCGTCTCACCGACAGCGACAGCGAGACGCTGCGGTCCCTACTGAACGCGTGCGAGGTCGCCTGTCGGGCCTGCGCCGACGAGTGCGACCAGCACGCCCAGATGCACGAGCACTGCCGCATCTGCGCCGAAGCGTGCCGTCGCTGCGCCGAGGTCTGCAGCCAGGCGCTGCAGCAGCTGAGCTGACCCGCCCGCCCCGGACCGTGACCGCGGCGTCCACGACGGGCGTCGCGACCGGTCGCGACGACGCCGTAGCGCACCGGATCTCGCGTCCCGCTGCCAGCGCAAGTTCTGGGAGCCGGAAGTGAGCGTTCTTATCGCCGCCGCCGGCGCCATCCTGATCGGGCTGGCCGCCCTCGACGCCATCACAACGACCCTCGCCGCCTCCACGGCGGCCGGACCGCTCACCTCCCGGCTTGGACGGTGGTGGTGGCGGGCGGCCCACCGTCTGGCCCGACGGCCCGACTCGCGGTGGCTCACCAGCGCCGGACCGGCCGTCGCCGTGCTCACCCTGGGCACCTGGCTCCTGTGGGCCGGCTGGACCCTGGTCTTCTCCGCCTCCCCCGAGGCGGTCCTCCAGGACCCCGAGGGCGTGCCTGCCGACGGCTGGGCACGCGCCTACTTCGCCGGCTTCTCCGTCTTCACCCTCGGAGTGGGCGACTACGTCCCGAACGGCCCCGTCTGGCAGCTGCTCACCGTCGTCGCTGTCGTCTCCGGCCTTGCGTTGACCACCATGGCCATCACCTATCTGGTGCCAGTGGTCAGCGCCGTCACACAACGCCGCCAGCAAGCCAGCAGCATCGCAGGTCTGGGCACCACCCCCCCCACGCTGATCCTCAACGGCTGGAACCACCGCGGGTGGAACTACCTCGAGCATCGACTGGCTCAGCTCGCCGACGCCATCACCCTGACCGCCGAACGCCACCGGGCGTACCCGATCCTGCACTACTTCCACAGCGCCGAACCCGAGCAGGAGTTGCGCGCACAGCTCGCCGTCCTCGACGACGCCGTCACGCTGCTCCAGCTCGGCTCCCGTGACGGGCCCCACCCCGCCGTCCTCGCCGAGGTCCGCCAGGCCGTCGAACTCCTCCTCGAACGCGCTGGCACTCCCGCCCACGGCACGCCGCCACCTCCGTTGACCCTCACACCACTGCGTGCGGCTGGGCTCGCCCTCGTCGATGAGCACACCTTCGCCCGCCGGCTGGCCGAGCTCGACGAGCACCGACGACGGCTCTACGGGTTCGCTGTGGAGACCAAGTGGGAACCCGACGACACGCCCGCTGACACATCCGACCGCCCTTGAGCGGCCAGGCCCACGTCGGGGGTGGCCCCGTCAGCTCAACAGTCGCCGCGCCGGGATGAACACCTCACCGGTGCGTGCCGCGTGCTGGCGTTTGCGCAACAACAACGCAGGCAGCTCCAGGCGTTCGTCGAGCACCGCCATCAGATCGCCGCCGTCCATCAGGATCATGTTCGCCGTGCCCCCGAGTGGCAGCCACAGCGGTGGGCTCGTAGCCGTTGACGGAGACGAACAGCCCGAGCGTGTTGTCCAGCTTCCGGCCGATCTTCTGGGCGAAGACATCCAGGTCCGCACGCCGAGTCAACGGATCCTGCCACTTGGCTTCCACCAGGAACTCGTTGCCCTGGAAGGTGAACGCGCCGTCGATCTGCTCACCCTCGAGGCGGAACGGGCCTTTGGCCTCGATGTCGAACGCCTCGAACAGCCGCGTGAGGAAGGCCTCCAACGCGTACCCACGGCCCTGCGCAGGCAGCGTGACCAGCGTCTGGAACCCCTGCCGTAGGTTCGACATCTGCTCGGTGAGTGCACGACGCGCCTGGTTACGTTCGCGTTCCTGCTCCCGTCGTCGCGTGGCCTGTTCTCGCTCGTCGCGCCAACCGCGCAGCGGTTCGGCCTGGGTCCTGAACCGACGGAGCGCAGCGACGGCCTCCTCGTACTTGCGCTCGCCGTCGTCCAGCTTGCGCAGATGCTGTGGATCATCGATGTCTGCCGTGGCGAGCACGAGCGTCAGCAGGTCATCGAACGTGCGGTGCTGGTTGCTCGCGAGGTGACTGACGAGCTGATCGATGCTCGCTCGCTTGTACTGCCCGTTCCAGTCGATGCGTGCCACGATGCCCTGGTCGCCGAGGCACGACGTCACGAACGAACACAGCTGTCCGCGGTACCAGAATGCACACGCCAGCGCCTCCCGCAGGCTCAGGAGGACCGCCGGGCTGATCCGCTTTGACGTCATGGCAGGTGAAGGCTAGCGGCGCGACCACATCGAACCCGGGACTGCTCCCGCCCGCGACCAGGCGTGCGTGCGGTGTGCTCGCTCGCCTCGTCGAGACCCGCCGGTGCCGCCATCGACAGCCGACCCGCCCGAATCTCCGACGACGAGACGCCTCGCTCGTGACGCGCCTCACCGTCCGGTTGTTGACCAGTGCCACGCTTCCGAGGGCAGGTTCCTGAAGCCGAACCGGCCAGCGTTGCGCTGCAGCCAGTTGAACGCGGCGTTCCCGGTGCACGCCGAGCTGCGAAGTGGGTAACAGATCGTGCGGCCCTGCCAGGTGAAGTCGACCGCTAGGCCCTTCTCGTGCTCCGAGCTGCCAGGCCGGGCCGTCGGTACCCGGCACGCCGACGCAGGCGAGTCGTACACGTCCGGGCACCCGTTGGCGCGTCGCAACTGCGCTTGCGCCTCGGGCGATCGCCAACCCGAGCCGCCCAACACGATGCCGTCGGCTTCAGCAGCCGCCAGCAGACGCTCCAGCGCAGGACCGATCTCGGCGGCCACGGTGATCCCCCGCACCGTCACCAGCCCAGATGTGGACGACCCAGCCGCTCGACGCGCCGGAGGTGCCGCCTGCCGATCCGCAGCGCGACGTTGCGCCTCGGCCTCGGCCTGCCGTCGACGTTCCGCCTCCACACGGCGTCGCTCCTCGGCCGTGGCCAGCTCCTGCTCGACCTGGCCGACACGCGTCCGTGCTGCCTCCTGCTCGGCCGCCAGATCGGCGGCCTGCTCCTCGCGACGCTGCTGCTCGAGGCTGGCTTCGCTCGCCAACTGTGAGACGCGAGCGTGCGCGAGCGCCGCATCATCACGTACCTCACTTGCCTCGGCCTGGGCCGCCTGCCGTCGCTGTTCTTCCTCGCCGGCCCGCGCCGCCAGCGCCTCGACCTGCACGACGAGCGTCTCACCCTGCTCGACCAGCGCCGACCAGTCACCGAGCACCCGCTGCAGGAACTGCACCCCGTCGGCGAACTCGGTCGGACTCTCGCCGGCCGACAACGCCCCGAGCACCGCCACCGGTGACGACCGCGGAGCGCCGTACTTGAAGGTGTCACGCGCGAGACCGCCCAGCTCGGCTTCCTTGTCCTGCAGCTCCGCCTGGGCAGAAGCGAGCTCGGCGGCTGCCCGGTCCGCCTGCACTCGGGCGGCCTCCGCGGCCTCCTCGGCACGCTGCTCCCGTTCCTGCGCTGAGATCAGCACCTCGGCGGCAGCCTCCAGCTCGCTCTCGAGTCCCTCGACCGCGGCGCGGGCAGCCGCCGCAGCTTCCTCGGCGCGTTCGCGCTGCCGCTCCACCTCCTCCATCTGTTGGCGCGTCTGGTCGAGCTCTCGGCGCAGGTCCTCCGGCGCCTGCGCCTGGGCCGGCAAGGTCGCGGCGGCGACGAAGGCCAGTGCGAGGAACAACGTCAACCGGCGGCGGGGGAGCAGCGCCACGACACGACCTTCTCGACAGGGGTGCTGAGGAGGTTAGCTACGACGCTCTCGTCGTACCAGCTGGAGGTCGCCCGGCCTCAACCGGTCCTTCCCCTGCTCTGGTCGACACCTCGTCAGTCGGTCGGCGTCGTGGTCGCGGCGCCCGAAGCGTTCGCGCCGAAGCGACCCGGTGCATCAGCGGTCCCGCCATCGCCGCCCCGAGAGCGTCCGATGCGGCCACCGCCCACCGGGACATGCCTTGGGCCCGGGTGCAGGGGCACGGATGGCTCCCGCCGGTCGTGCCCAGAGCAGCGTCAGCAGTTCCGCTGCTAGAGCGAGGGCGCTGAGCTCGGCGAGGCAGCCGGGGCAGGTCGCCACGTGCTCCTCCAGGGCCGAACGTTGCCACACATCGAGCTCGTCGAGCGCATAGCTTGCGAGATCCCCGAGACGATCCACGCAACCGGTTCTGATCGGGCCCCTCCCTCGGTCAGCCGCGAGACCGCGGACTCGCGGCGCCTTCCGCCCAGCCGGACGCAGGGGACGGCGGCGATGCGGGTGTCTGGACGAGCACGCCGCACACTTCTGGACCGTACCACTACTCATGCGTAGTAGTGGGAGGCGTCGGTCGCCGGTGTTCGACGGCTGGGACTGCGGGGTTGTTGCGACCGGTCGCCCGCGGGGGAGCGCCTCACGTCCTCATCGTGCCGGGACGGTCTTGACGAGATATTGACGCACAACCGCGCCAGGACTTGACCGTCCAGCGGCAACGTGGCCTCGACGCGCCCCAGCCACGGCACGAGGAGCACACCGTGACGGTCACCACGGCCCACACCCGCTCACCGGTACAGGCTCGCCTGAACCGGATCGAGGGGCAGACGCGCGCGCTGGTTCGGATGTACGAGGCGGAGCGACCGACCACCGACCTGCTCGACCTGATCGCGGCGATCCGCGCCGCCCTGGGCGGTCTCGGTCTGGCGCTGATCACCCAGGAGGTCGCCGACCGCGCACCACCGGATCGGGGCACGCCCGCTCAGGACGACGAACGCCTGGAGGCGATGTTGATGCTGGTCCAGCGGCTGGTGAGGTGCACATGAGCGGCCAGATCCCACGCGAGTCGCCGGCGCGTGACGTGCCGATGCACCCGTCAGCGAGCAACGTCCGCACGGGGACGCCCAGCGTCGCTACCCGGGTACGCACAACGCTGCTGGGGTTGTGGGCGGCCGTCACGGGGGCGGCTCCCCACGTGCTGCACCACGTCGGTCCCTTGGCAGGCACGGCGCTGGTCGCCGGAGCCGGTGGCCGAGCGCTGTTCGGGGTGGCCGGCTTCGTCGCGACGATCCCGATGCTGCGCCGGCTCCGGCGTCGTACCGGCAGCTGGCGCGTCCCGGGTCTGGCCCTGGCGGCGTTCGCGGCGATCTACACCGTCTCGACGCTGTTCGTCGGTCCAGCGATCGGTGCCGCGACCAGCCCGGATCCCGCGACGTCCCCGACCGAGCAGGTCGAGGTGGACCACCACGGCCACGACGTCACAGGGGACTGATCGATGCTGGCATCCATCCCACCGCCGCCGATCACGTCCCTGCACCTGGGGCCGTTGCGGGTCACGGTCTTCGGCCTCGTGGTGGCGATCGCGGTGTTGGTCGGGGTCTCGGTGACTCGCCGCCGGTACGAACGCGCGGGCGGCGATCCGGAGCTGGTGGACCGTGTGCTGTTCCCCGCCATCCTGGTCGGCTTCGTCGGGGCACGTCTGGCCTACGTCGCGACCAACACGGGCCGGTTCCAGGGCCGTTGGCTGGAGGTGTTCGCGGTCTGGCAGGGCGGTCTGGCGCTGTTCGGTGGGCTCACGTTCGGCACGCTGACCGCGATCTGGTTGGTCCGCCGCTTCCAGGGCGACCTCGGCGCGTTCGCGGGTGCCGCCGCCATCGGGGTCCCGCTGGCGCAGGCGATAGGTAGGCCCGCCGACTACTTCAGCCAGGAGCTGTACGGCACCCCGAGCACTCTGCCGTGGGCGGTACAGGTCCCCGAGCGGTTCCGGCCCGCCGCCTACGCCGACGCCGCCACGTTCCACCCGGCGTTCTTCTACGAGGCGCTGTGGAGCCTGGCGACCGTCGGCGTGCTGCTGTGGCTCGAACGCCGCGGGGTGCTGCGGCGCGGGCAGCTGTTCCTCGGCTACCTGGTCGCCTACGGCCTGGGTCGGTTCGCGCTGGAGCTGCTGCGGACCGACACCAGCTTCCGTCTGCTGGGCCTCTCCCGCAACGGCTGGGTCGCCGTGGCCCTGGTGCTCGGCGGCATCGCCGGACTCATCCACCTGCACCGCCGAGCGGGCCGCGATCCCGCCCAGGCCGAGTCACCTGCTGTGCTGGTCGCCCCTGATACCTGCCCTGCCGATCACCGACCTGGAGCCTGAGATGTCGGAGCCGACCACCGCCGCGGTGCAGGTCACGTACGTGACCGCCCCGGCTTGCCACTACTGCGAGCACGGCCGCGCCGTGCTGGCCGAGATCGATGAGCGGGTCCCGCTGGAGGTGCGTGAGGTGTCCCTCGACTCCGAGGAGGGTCGGCGCCTGCTCGCGGTCCACCGGTTCGCGTTCCCGCCGGCGGTGATCGTCGACGGGCGGCTGATCGCCCACGGGCGGCTGTCGTCCCGCCGTCTCGTACGCCTGCTCCCGCTCGAGGTGGGGTGATGGAGGGGGTCTTCCTGGGCGGGTCGTTGGCGGCCGCGTTCCTGGCGGGTTCGATCGCGCTGTTCGCGCCGTGTTGCATCACGGTGCTGTTCCCGACCTACCTCGCCGCGGCGGTGAAGAACGCCCGGTGGCGGCTCGTGCCGTTGACGTTGGTGTTCGCCGCCGGGGTGGCCACGGTGCTGGTGCCGGTCACGCTCGGTGTGAGCCTGCTCACCCGCAGCCTGATGCGCTACCACAGCACCGTCTACCTGGTCGGGGCCGGACTGATGCTGGTCATGGCGCTCGTGGTCGCGGCCGGCAAGACCTGGTCCCTGCCGCTCTTGCGCCGCTCCCCGGACATCTCGCGCACCGACTCCGGCGGCGTCTACGCGCTCGGGGTCTTCTCCGGCGCCGCGTCCGCGTGCTGCGCCCCGGTACTGGCCGGCGTGCTGACCTTGACCGCGGTCGCACCGTCGACCGCGACCAGCCTCGGGATCGGCCTCGCCTACGTCGCCGGCATGGTGTCCCCACTGCTGCTGCTGACGCTGCTGTGGGACCGCACGCGGCTCCGTGAACGCATCAAGGTGACCTCCCGGCCCGTCACCTGGACGGTCGCCGGCCGCAGCCTGACGACCACCACCTTCAACCTCGCCATGGCCGCCGTCTTCGCGCTCATGGCCAGCGTGCTGATCGTGGTCGCGATCACCGGCGCGTCCCTGGCGCCCGACGCCCAGACCGCCGCCGGCAGCTGGCTGACCGACCTGCTCACCCCAGTCGCCGACACGCTGGCCCCCGTCCCCAACTGGCTCACCGCGCTGGCGCTGCTCGGGGGAGGCGCCGCGATGGTGGGCTGGTCGTCCCGCAGCCACGAGGACGTGCCACCCGTGCCGGCCCCGTCCGAGGAGCACGATGATGCCCACCACGCCTGCCACTGAACCAGCACCGGACGTGCACCCGCCGGAGGGGCCGGCCCCGCGGTCCGGCCGAGCGCGGCTGGCCTGGGCCGGGCTGCTGCTGCCGCTGCTCGCCATCGGAGGGTTCGTCGCGGCCGAGACGCTCCGTCCGGCACCGGAACCCGCGACGATCGGATCGGCCGCGCCGGACTTCGAGCTCGCCGACACCGCCGGCGGCATCCAGTCGCTCGAGCGCGCCCTCGCCGACGGCGCCGAGGGCGCGTTGCTCTACTTCTCCATGGGGGTCGGGTGCGGCGGCTGCTTCGCCCAGATCCCCGAGATCGAACCTGCGATGACCGAACGTGGCATCCGGCTCGTGTCCGTCGTGGTCGACGATCCGGGGATCACGCGGATCGAGGCCGAGCGGTACGGCGCGACCGACCCGATCGCCCTCGATCCTGACCGGAGTGTCTCCGAGGCGTACGGGATGCTGGGCGTCTACGGACACGGCGACCGACCGTCGCACAGCTTCGTCCGCGTCGACGCTGAGGGCACGATCAGCGACGTCGTCCACTACGCGGAGATGTTCGTCCCACGCGACCAGCTCCTCGCCGACCTCGACCTCTCCGACCGAGGGTAGATCCCATCAACGCAACCGGTCGGCTCCGGTTCCCTTCGACCCGCAGCGCGTCGAGGTCGAGCAGCGCCGAGCAGGCCGGGGCCCGTGCGAGGCGCAGCTGATCCGATGGGGCGTGTTCCGCCACCTGCGTGGCGACATCCGTGTGCGCACATGGGTGCCGCTCGCCGCGATCGTCGCCGACACCGTTGCCCTGGTCGCGTTCACGATCGTCATCCTGTCGGAGGGATCGTCGCCATCTTCGCGTTCGAGGCCCTCTACCTGCGCGCACGCGGTCCCGTCGACCACGACCACCCGGCAGATCAGCCGTAGCGGCGGGTTCTCGGGTCACTGGATCGATGAACGGTGTCCGCAAGAGAACGGTCGCGGCACGACCGGCCGGTTCTGGACTCACCGTCGTGGAGCGCCGTCCGCCACAGGCAGCCGCCGGTCTCGTCGCGGTCGCCCTGGGCTTGAGGCAGGCGCGCAGGGGGTCGCGAGGTGTGGCGGTGGCCGCCTTGGTCCTCCACCGGCTCGCAGTGTCCCCGCCTCAGAACGACGAGTGCCCCGCGGGCCGGCGGGGCATCTGCGCGCGGCCGGAAGAGTCGTGGTGGCCGGCACCTTGAGGGTGGTGCCGGCCACCGGGGTGGCGTCACCGGGCGGTGGCCGGCTCACCGTTCGGGTGGCGGTGCCCGCCGCAGCAGCCACCGGGACCGGCGTCGCCGCCTTGCGGGGCTTGGGGCAGCTCGCCGGAGATGGAGGCTGGCGGGGGAGTGCAGGTGCAGCCCTCGTGGTCGCAACTCATCTGGCGCTCCTCCGGTCGCAGGTGCGGGGTGGTGGTCATCCGACGGTGATCTGGCCGTGCATGCCGGCCTGGTAGTGGCCGGGTTCGTGGCAGGCGAACTCGACCTCGCCGCTCTCGGCGAACCGCCAGGTGAGCTCCTTGGTCTCGTCCGGGTCGAGACGGATGCTGTACGGCTCGTCGTGCGCCATGTCGCTGTCCATGCCCGCCATCTCCTCGGCGTGCTCCTGCTGCATGGCGCCGTCGCCGAGGAAGAACTCGTGGGCGGCCTCGCCGGTGTTGGTCACCTCGAAGGTCACCACCTCGCCAGGCTCGACCGAGATCGTTTCGGGGTCGAAGGCCATGTCGAAGGCCTCGACCGAGATCGTGCGGGTGGCTTCGGAGGCGTCAGCGGCCTCGCCCATCGCCTCGCCCATCGCCTCATCGTCGGCGTGGTCCAGGCCGTCGTCCCCCATTGGCGTGTCATCGCCGTCCTCGCCGACCGCGTCGTCGGTGGTTTCTCCGGCGGTATCGACGGCGGCCGGCTCGTCGGATCCGGAGCAGGCCGAAAGGACGAGCCCGGCCGCGAGGCTCGCGGTGACGATGAGCTTGGAACGGATGCGCACGGAGACGTCCTTGAGCGGGGCTTCGGGGATCGACGGTATCCCGGTTCTCGCGGTCCGACGGGTGCCGGGTAGCCTGCTTGATGGGTTCTTGAACCAACCTTGTCGAGCTACTGACACATGACGATGCTCGACACCTCACGGGGTTCTCGTGCCGCGCCAGGGAGGGCCACGCAGCCTTGACGGTCTCTTGATGCGTCCTTGCCGCCGTCCGCACCGTCCGCCGGCACGCTGCACTCGACGACCTTCGAGCGTACGAGCGACGCACGGCGGGATCACCGCCGCCACCTGAGCCGGTTCCGGCCCGGCAGCGAGGAGACTGGGACATGACCCGAACGACCCACCCGACCCGAGCCGACCGACGAGGCCGTCTCGGGTCCACGCCGCTGATCGCTGCTGTCGTCGCTCTCGGCGTGTTCGCTGTGCTCGTGGCGGCGGCACTGTCACCTTCCGATCTGATCGCGCTCGAGGAGTCCCTGCCCAACCCCATGGGAGGGATCGCGCGGACGGCGCCGGGTGAGGTGTCCGGCGAGGTGCAGCTCGCTGGCCTGCAGATCGCCGGCGTCGAGGTGGCGATGGGCGAGGTCGCGCTCGAGGTGACCTACGTGCCCGGTTGGGAGGTCACCAACCCCACCGACCGGGAGGTCGCCTTCACCGCCGGCCAGCCCCAGGTCGTCGAAGGGTGCTGCCCGGGGCCGATCTACGTCGACGGCGAACTCACTCAGGTGGACCAGCGCTTCCCGGTCCCACCGGGAGGCTCGGTGTTGGTGCAGTTCCCGCTGCAGATGCACGCCGGGATGGACGGCCCCCACCACCTCGCGATCCCGCTGCTCGCCGACGGCGAGCAAGCGGCCGTGCACGTCACCGGCAACTTCAGCCCCACCGCCTCCGCCAGCTGACCTGACACCGCCCCACACGAGAAGGGACCGCACATGATGTGGACCGTCGCACCCTGGTGGCACTGGCTGTCGATGGCCGGGTTCTGGCTCGTGGTCGTGCTGGTCGCGATCTGGGCGACCACCCGGCTCTTCCCCGCTGGTGACCCGCCCCCCTCGGCGCGGACGATCCTCGACGAACGCCTCGCCCGCGGCGAGCTCGACATCGACGAGTACCGTCACCTGCGCCACGAGCTGACCGCAGCTGGACAGGGACGTAACACGTGAACCGAACGGTCTCGATCGTCGTCGTCGACGACGAACGCCCGCTGGTGGACCTGGTCTTGCGTTACCTGCGTCGTGAGGGGTACGAGGTCCACGCCGCCTACGACGGTGAAGAGGCGCTCGCGGTCATCGACAAGGTCCGACCGGACGTCATCGTGCTCGACCTGATGCTGCCCGGGATCGACGGGCTCGAGGTCGCCCGGCGTGTCCGCGAGGACGCCGACCCCTACATCGTGATGCTCACGGCCCGCAGCGACGAGGTCGACCGGATCGTGGGGCTACGGGTCGGCGCGGACGACTACGTCACCAAGCCGTTCTCGCCGAACGAGCTGGTGGCCCGCATCCAGGCCATGCTGCGCCGCCCCCGCCGAAGCCCCCTGGCCACCGCCGACGTGCGGCGGTTCGGTGAGCTCACCATCGAACCCATCGCCCGGGAGGTCCACGTCGGCGGTGAACCGGTCGAGCTCACCCGTCTTGAGTTCGACCTGCTCGACACCCTGAGCGCTGAGCCACGGGTGGTCTTCTCCAAGGACCAGCTGCTCGACCGGGTGTGGGGATCCTCGGCCTACCGCGACGACCACGTCGTCGCGGTCCACATCGCCAACCTGCGCCGCAAGCTGGGTGACACCGGCGAGGTACCGAGCTTCGTCCGCACCGTGCGCGGGGTCGGCTACCGCATGGTCGACGCGTGAGCACCCGGACCCCACGGCGACGGCTGGTCCGGCGGCTGTTCGTCGGCCAGCTGCTGGTCATCCTCGTCGGGGCCGCCACGCTCGGCGTCGTCGCGTTCCTCGTCGCCCCGCCCATCTTCCACGACCACATCCGACGTGCGGTCGGCCCCGTCTCCGATGTCGTCGCCCACCACCTCGACCGGGCCCTGTCTGAGACCCTCTCGTTGGCGCTCACCCTCGGGGTCCTCGCCGCCGCGATCGCCGCCACCGCCGTCTCCTGGCTGCTGGCCACCAGGATCGCCCGACCCGTCGAACAGCTCTCCCGCACCGCCGGGGCCCTCGCCGACGGCCGGCTCACGGAACGCGCACCCCGCCCCGCCGCCGACGACGAGCTCGCCGACCTGACCGACGCGTTCAACGAGATGGCCGACGCCCTCGAACACACCGAGGACACCCGCCGCCGGCTCCTCGCCGACCTCGCCCACGAACTGCGCACCCCCCTGGCGACGATCCAGGCCTACCACGAAGGGCTGGCCGACGGCGTCGTCGAGATCGACGATGCAACCTTCGCGATACTGGAGGAGGCCACCGGCCGGCTGCAGCGTCTGTTGGAGGACCTGTCGCTGGTCTCCCGCGCCGAGGAGGGCCAGCTCGCCCTCGAGCTGTCCCCGCTCGACGTCGGGGCGATCGTCCGCGCGGCCGTGGGCGCATCCACCCCGGACGCACGCGAACGTCAGGTGGAACTGCGGCATCGGCTGCCCGAAGGGCCGCTCACCTTGACGGGCGACCGCGACCGGTTGACCCAGGTGCTCACCAACCTCCTGCGCAACGCCCTCGAGCACACGCCCGGAGGCGGACGCGTCACCGTCTCGGCGGAACACGTCCACGACCAGGTCAGCATCGAGGTCCGCGACACCGGGGCCGGCATCGCCCCAGAGCATCTGCCACAGGTCTTCGAGCGGTTCTTCCGTGCCGACCCCGCCCGCCGCCCCGTTGCCGGCAGCGGCATCGGCCTGACCATCAGCCGCGCCATCGTGCACGGTCACGGCGGCACCATCACCGCCGACAGCGACGGGCTGGGTCGGGGCGCCACTTTCACCGTGCGGCTCCCCAGCGGACCAGGTTGATCCGGGCTGCACCCTCGGCTCTCACAGGTTGGGATGATCGTGATCGTGCTCGGTTGGGGCGTCCCAGTCGTGGATGTGATGGCCGGCTTCGCGGCAGAAGATGTCGAGCGCGGCGACCGCTCCGGCGCCGGCGGAGATGATGGCCTGGCTCCGGTCGGGCCGGGTGAGCCGCCCGATCGCGTACACGCCATGGAGCGCGGTGCGGTACTCGCCGTCGACGGCGACCCGCCGCTGGTCGACCGGTAAGGCGAAGTGTCGGGCGAGCCGTGGCGCGCTCCTGCCGCCCGCCAGGATCAGGTAGTTGGCCACGAGGGGCGGAGACGAGGCGAGCCGGGTGGTCAGCTCGTCGTCCACGCTCGGGCCAGATCAAGGACCGTGGTTCACCACGCTAGGTGTAGCCCACCCCACCGGCCTACAGCGACAGCAGGAAGACGCTGGGGCCGACGGTGCGCTGGAAGGCGGCGACCATCCGGTCCCGTTCGGCTCACCGCCCTCGCCATGGAGGGCGAGGGCGCCGCGTTCGAACCGCCTGCGGAGGTGTGTCTGGGACTGCCCGCCCCACCATGGGAACTGCGTGAACACCAGCACCTTCTCCCAGCTGCCAGCACCCTCGCCCAGTCGAGGGCGCGCCCGTCGCCCACCTTCACCGAGACCGCACGAGCTGCCTCGCCGACGACGGGACAGGGCTGAGTGACCCCCGACCGCGGGGTCTCGTCCTGCCTGCTCGGTCTGCTCTGGATCATCGTCGGCAGTTCACGCGGGTGTCAGCGTGGCGGTCGTGTCGAGGAGGTGGTCGACCACGTACCGTGCGGTGTAGGAACAAGCGCCGCGGGGGGGTTAGCGGGTGAGGTTGGCGGCGTAGCCACCGGCGGTACGAGCGCCGGTTCGACCGCGTGGCCGGGACGGGTGTGCCGAGCCCGAGGGTCGCGGTCACTGCGTCGCACAGGCAGTGGCGCTGGTGGGTGCCGGCGAGAGCGCTGCCCTTGGCCAGGTAGTCCTCGATGGGTTCGGCGGGGCAGCGAGACCAGCGGCCACGCACCTGCGACCTCGGCTACCTCCGCGAAGCCTTCGAACGGCCCGACGGGCGGGTGAGACCGCTTGCTCGCTGAGCGTGCGAGGGAGGTCGAGGACTTTGAGCGGGTAGCCGGTGGGGGAGGTGCCAGGGTCGGTTCGGACCGTGACGCGACCGGCGCGTGCCGCGGCCAGGGCCGCCGTCCGCAGCTGCGGATCCATCCCGCCTCGTCGCAGACCGCGAAGGGGGTCCCGACCTGGATCCCGACCGCGCGCGCCTCACGGGCAGCGGCCAGCCCGGCCGGGGTCTCGTAGCCCGCCGGCGAGCCAGAACGGCAGACCGAGCGCGGCGATCGCGTCGAGGCCGATCGCCTCCCGGGGCTTGTATCCGCTGCCGTCGTCGTCGAGCCGGACGCGTTCAACATCCCGTCGGCAACATCCGCACCGTTCTGGCAGCGAACGTCTGCCGCGCCATCGTCGAGTTCGGACTCACCGCCGCCGACGGCAGCGGATCGCGCGGTCACACCTCTTGCACGTCGAGGGGTAAGGCCGCCCGGAGCACACCTTCGTGACACGAGGGCCGGCGTTCGGGTGGTGTGGTGTGACGGTGTCGATGCGGGTGATGTCGGCGGGAGATGGCTACCGCTATCTGCTGGCCTCGGTCGCTGCGGGTGACGGAGGGCGGGACCTGTCCACGCCGTTGACCCGCTACTACGCCGAAGCGGGCTGTCCACCAGGGTTCTGGTTCGGCTCGGGTATCCGAAGCCTGGGCGACGGGCAACTGCGGTCCGGGGACACGGTGTCGGAGGAACAACTCCAGCTGCTGTTGGGGATGGGCTGCGACCCGGTCACCGGCGAGCCATTGGGTCATGCCTACCCCATCTACCGCAGCCGCGAGGAGCGCATCGACGAGCGCATCGCCGCCCTCGACCCCGAGCTGTCCGCCGGCGACCGTGCTGCTGCGGTCGACGGCATCCAAGCCGAGGAGGCCGCTCGTCCGGTCCGCCGGGCCGTGGCCGGCTACGACTACACGTTCTCGGTGCCGAAGTCGGTGTCGGCCCTGTGGGCGGTTGCGGACGCCGAGACGAAGGCGAGGATCGTGGCGGCGCATCACGCGGCGGTTGCCGACGTCATCAAGCTGATGGAACACGAGGTTGCCGCCACCCGCACCGGCGCCAACGGGCCGGACGGAGCGGTTGCGCAGGTCGAGGTCGAGGGGTTGATCGCAACCGCCTACGACCACTACGACTCGCGTGCCGGCGACCCCCAGTTGCACACCCACGTGGTGATCTCGAACAAGGTGCGGACCGTCTACGACGGGCGGTGGCGGTCGCTTGATGGTCGACCGATGCACGCGGCCACCGTTGCGCTGTCCGAGCACTACAACGGGCTGCTCGCCGACCACCTCACCCGCATGCTCGGTGTCGGATGGGAGGCTCGCGATCGCGGTCGGGACCGCAACCGGGCGTGGGAGATCGCCGGCGTGCCCGAGCGGCTGGTCGAGGCGTTCTCCAGCCGCTCTCATGCGATCGAGCAGGAGACCGAGGAGCTGATCGCCCGCTACCGCGCCGAGCACGGCCGACGCCCGTCGGCCACGACCATCCTCAAGCTGCGCGCGCAGGCCACGCTTGCCACCCGACCGGCCAAGACCCTGACCTCGCTCGCCGATCTCACCGACCAGTGGCGGGTCCGTGCCTCCGGGGTGCTGGAGACCGAGGCGACGGGGTGGGCGGGCAACCTGCTCGCCATGAGACGGAGCGAGCGGCTGCTGGCGGCCGAGGATCTGCCGCTGGACGCGCTCGCCGAGATCGGCCGCACCGTGGTCGACGTCGTAGGTGACAGGCGCTCGACGTGGCGTCGTTGGAACCTGCACGCCGAAGCCTCCCGCCAGGTTATGGGCCTGCGGTTCGCGTCGACGGTCGATCGCGAGGCGGTGGTGGGTCTGATCGTCGATGCCGCCGAACGAGCATCGTTGCGGCTGACCCCGCCCGAGCTCGCAACCTCCCCGGCGGCCCTCCAGCGATCGGATGGGAGCAGCGTGTTCCGCCCCAAGCACGCCACCGTGTTCTCCTCGACCGCCCTGCTGGAGGCCGAGGATCGGCTCCTTCACCTCGCCGACACCACCAACGCGCCGACCGCCTCCGTCGCGGACGTCGAATGGGGCGTCGGTCGGGTGGCACGGAAGGGGCGCAGGTTGGGTGCCGATCAGCACGGCGCGCTGCGTGCGATCGTCACCTCCCGCCGGACGGTGGACGTGTTGCTCGGCCCGGCCGGAGCCGGCAAGACCACCACGATGCACACGCTGCGCCACGTCTGGGAGACGGCCCACGGGGCCGGGTCGGTCGTCGGCCTCGCCCCGTCCGCAGCCGCGGCACAGGTGCTGGGCGACGACCTCGACATGCCGACCGAGAACACCGCCAAGTGGCTCCACGACCACACCGCCCGAGGTGTCTCGCTGTCGGCGGGGCAGCTGGTGATCGTCGACGAGGCCTCGATGGCCGGCACCCTCACCCTGGACCGGATCGTCGGCCAGGCCGCCAAGGCCGGAGCGAAGGTGCTGCTGGTCGGGGACCCTGCCCAGCTCGCCGCAGTCGATGCCGGTGGAGCGTTCGGGATGCTCGCCCGCGCCCGTGACGATGCCCCAACGCTGGCCGAGGTGCGCCGCTTCCACCACGACTGGGAGGCCGCCGCGTCGTTACGGCTCCGCGCCGGCGACGTCAGCGTGATCGACACCTACCAAACCCACGGGCGGCTGCGTGAGGGTGAGACCGCCGACATGCTCGACGCCGCCTACCAGGCCTGGGCCGCCGACCTCGCGACCGGCCGGTCCTCGGTCATGATCGCCGAGACCGTCGACACGGTCACGCTGCTCAACACCCGCGCGCGGTTGGACCGGATCGTGGCCGGCCACGTCGCCCCGACCGGGCAGGTGACACTCCACGACGGCACCGAAGCGTCCGCCGGCGACCTGGTCGTCACCCGCCGCAACCATCGCCGGCTGACCGTCGGACGCGGCTGGGTGACCAACGGAGACCGCTGGACCGTCACGGGAGCGAACCGCGAAGGGTCGCTGACCGTGCGCCGCGCTGGCCGACGGCACGGTCCGAAGGTGACGTTGCCGGCCGACTACGTCGCCGAACACGTCGAGCTGGCCTACGCCACCACCGCCTACCGCGCCCAAGGCGCCACCGTCGACACCGCCCACGCCATCGTGCAGCCCGGGATGACCCGCGAGACCTGCTACGTGGCCCTCACCCGTGGCCGCAGCAGCAACATCGCCTACGTGGCCACCGACCAGCCCGATGCAGAGCATCACCAGCACCCCGACGACGCCGACGTCACCGCCCGTAGCGTGCTCACCGGCGTGCTCCGTCACGTCGGTGCCGAACCCTCGGCGCACGAGACCATCACGGCCGAGCAGCACACCTGGACGGGCATCGCCCAGCTCGCCGCCGAGTACGACACCATCGCTGCCGCAGCCCAACACGACCGCTGGACCGCCCTGATCCAAGGCTCCGGCCTCCAGCCTGAGCAGGTCGCCGCGGTGCTGATCTCCGACGCGTTCGGACCGCTGGCCGCCGAGCTGCGCCGGGCCGACGCCGACGGTCGCGACCTCGACGCCCTGTTCCCGCGGCTCGTCGCGACGCGAGGGTTCGATGACGCTGACGACATCGCCGCCGTCCTTCACCACCGGGTTGCCAACGCCACCGCCGTCCCCTCGACGACGGCCGGCCGCGGAGAGCCCGCGACCCGGTACATCGCCGGGCTGATCCCCCACGCCAGCGGCCCCATGCCCCACGACCTGCGCCACGCCCTGGCCGAGCGTGCCGAACTGATCGAACAGCGCGTCACCGCGCTCGCCGAGACCGCTGTTGCCGACGGTACGGCCTGGACCCGCGACCTCGGTGAGCCTCCGGCCGATCCGCGCCGCCGCGCCGCCTGGATGCGACAGGTCCGTGTCGTCGCTGCCTACCGCGACCGCCACCAGATCGGCAGCGACGATCCGCTCGGTGCACCCCCCGAGGCCACTGCGCAGCAAGGCGACGCGGAGCGAGCCCACACCGCGGCGAGGCGCGCCCGGCGGCTCGCACGCATCGATCAACCTCCCCTGGCCGCGCCCGCTCGTGCGCAAGGCCGCCGCACCCGCGGGCCGACACTCTGATCCGCCCGACGAGACCTGCCCTTCATGGCGGTGTCACACGCAGCCGTATCGTGAGTGGTAGCCGCGTTGACAGGAGCCGTGATGTTCCGTCTGATCGTGCAACTCGCCAGTTCGATCCGTGCTGTGTTGCAGCACGCGCCGACCAACCGGCTCCTCCGTCGGCTGCATGCCCGCCCTCGGTCGGTGGCGATCGTTGCCGCGATGCTGGCCGGTGTCGCGTACCTGTTCGCCGCCGCGGTCTGCACCGTCCTACTCGACGGTGGCGCACCGGGATGGCTCAACATCGTGGCGGTCTTGTTCGTCTGGAACGGTGCCAAACTCGCGCTGCACGGGCTCATCATGGCAACCGTCCTGGTACGGAACGTTCGCCGGTCGGCGCGTAGCCGACGGGCTCGGCCACCGCGCGCAGTCGCGGGCCGGGCCTCCGAGCATCCGTACTTGCATTAGCGGGTTGGCGCGGACGGGTCGCGGCGCGGTTCAGCATGTGGTCCGTAGGCAGCGAGCGGTGCGGGCCGAGGGCGATGCCCGTTGATCTGGACGGACGGGTTGTCGTCCGCCGTGCGCGGCGGCTCGGGGTCCGTGGCCGGTTGCTCGTGGAGTGTCTCGAGTTGCTGGTTGATCTCGGCCAGCCGCGCCTGTGCGTCACGCAGAGCGCCGGCGTGGCGGAACGGTTGGCCCATGCGTTCGTCGGTGTCAAGGATGGTCTGCTCGGCGGACTCGAGCTGGGCCGTGGCGTCGCTGAGGTAGGTGGGGATTCCAGCGGCACGGTTCTCGATGCGCTGTATCAGCCCGACCCCACCGGTCAGGAAGGCATCGCGGTCAATGCTGAACCCGCTACGTGGGACACCGGCCAGGGCGATGTCGACTTGGATGCCACCGAGCGCGGGCCCGGTGGCCAGGGTGATGTCGAAGCTGCTGATCTGGCCGACGATCCCGTGGTCACGCTCGCGGTAGGTCGGTGCGTACCGCAGCCCGGCCTCATTTGCCCAGCTGGTCAGCGCCTTGGCGGCGTCGGTACGGGAGGTGTAGGTGCTCTCGCCGATGCGGACGCGGAACCGGTCACCGGACGTGTCGACCAGGCGCGGCAGCACCTGTTGGAGCTGGGCGAGGTCATCGCGGGTACGGGCTACGTCGCTACGGGCACGGTCACGGGTGGCGGTGAGCATCGCTTCGTTGCGGCCGTACGCGCGTTCGAGCCGTTGCAGGCGGCTGACCTCGGCCTGGACGCTTGCCTGCTCCAGCAGCAGCGGGTTGCCCGACGAGACCGCCTTGGCCTCAGCGGCGGAGAGCACGGCGGTCGAGTCGATCTCCTCGATCTCGCGGGAGTCGAGCCGACCGCGCATGACCTGGGCGATGAAACGGGCTTTGCGTTCGATGGTCTGCCACATGAACGCATCCCACGAGCCTTCGGTGACCAGCCGCCCGATCGTCACCTCGGGGTTCTGGTTGCCTTGCCGCAGGATGCGCCCCTCGCGTTGCGCGATGTCGGCTGGGCGCCACGGGCAGTCCAGGTGCCACAACGCGACCGCACGAGCTTGGACGTTGGTCCCGACCCCCATCTTCTCGGTCGAGCCGATCAGCACCGCGACGTGACCGGCGCGGGCCGCGGCGAACAGCCGGGCCTTGTCCACGTCCGTCTTGGCCTCGTGGATGTAGCGGATCGCATCGTCGGGCATCCCCCGAGCGACCAGCTGCTGGCGAAGTTCGTCGTAGGCATTCCACCGGGTCGGGTTGGGGGTACCGAGGTCGCAGAACACCAGCTGCAACGCCCCCGGAACCGGTGAGGGCTGGGCGGTGGCCGGGTCGAGGTAGGAGTTGTCGCGGGTGTCCTCCCAGACCTTGGTGATGGCGTCAGCGGCCTGATCGATCTTGGTCGGCCCCGACGGACGCGTGTGCTCGTCGACCATGCGCACGTCGAGGGCGGCCTTGCGGCCGTCGGTGCAGATGGCCAGCATGTTGTCGTCCTCGGGCGCCACCGCCCGGCAGGCGACCTGGTCGGCACGGGCGGCGAGCTGTTCGACGAATCTCTCCAGCTCGACGGTCGCCGGAACCGCGACCGTCTCGGGGGCACGGGTGCCGTCGGCGCGTTCGGCCAGGTCCGGTACGGGGAGGGCGAGGTCGTCGGCGGTCTTGACGTCCGCGAACGTGGACCACAGGCGCAGCATCTCGGGCACGTTGGTGAACTGTGCGAACCGGGTCTTGAGCCGCCACCCGGTTCCAGACGGCGACATCTCCATCTGGGTCACGGTCTGCCCGAACGTGGCCGCCCACGCATCGAACGCCCCCACCCCTGCCGCATCGAGCAGGTCGGGGCGCAGGTAGCGCTGCATCACGTAGGCCTCGGTCACCGAGTTGGCAACAGGGGTCGCGGTTGCGCCGGTCACGATCCGCTCCCGCCCCCGGCTGCGCAGGTAGTCGAGCTTCATGTGCAGATCGGTCGCCCTTGCGGAGCCGTCGATCGCAGCGTCACGGATGTTGGACTCGGTCGCGAGGTTCTTGTACAGGTGCAGTTCGTCGACGATCACGTAGTCGAACCCGGCGGTCTCGAACGTGATCCCCGGATCCCGGGTGAGGTCGGCGCGCTGCTTGAGCTTGTTCTCCAACTGCAGCAGCCGCCGTTCGACCCGCTTGACGCTCATCCGCTCGCCGCCCTCGACGTCCTGCAGCGCGGCTCGGACCTCATCGACCTGCCGTTCGATGTAGGCGGCTTCAGTGTCGGGATCGAGCGGGATGCGCTGGAACGCCCCTTGGGTGAGCAGCACCGCGTCCCAGTCGTTGGCCGCGGCCCGCCCGACGAACAGCCGCCGCTTCTCACCCGACAGATCCTGGGACGAGGCAGCCAGGATGCGTGCTTGCGGGTAGATGTGCAGCCACTCGCGGGTGAACTGCTCCAGCATGTGGTTCGGAACCACCACAACCGGCTTGGTGATGAGCCCGATGCGGCGCAGCTCCATCGCGCCCAGCACCATCTCGGCAGTCTTCCCGGCGCCGACCTCGTGGAACAGCCCGGCGGAAGGTTCGGCGATCATCCGCGCCACCGCCGCCCGCTGGTGCGGCAGCGGCGTGAACGACGCCGCCAGGCCCGGCAGCGACAGGTAGTCGCCCGCATCGGAGTAGTCGCGCAACACGATCGAGTTGAACCGCCGGTTGTACTCATCCACCAGCCCCTGTGCGCGTTCGGGTTCCTCCCACACCCACTCGGCGAACCGCTCCTGGAGCGCCTGGGCCTTCTCCTGCGCTGCGGTGGTCTCCACCGGGTTGAGCACCCGCCGTTTGCGACCCTCGGCGTCCTCGACCTCGTCGTAGACCAGCAACGACTTCTGCTCCATCACCGCCTGGGCGATGTCGGGCGCGGGCCGCCGCTCGGTGCCCCACTCGCTCGTGGCCCGGATGCCGGTCCGGCCGCCCCGGACCTCCCACATGCCCGGCAGTGGGTTCTCCACCTTGACGTCCGACGCCCGAAGCAGGTCGGACAGGAACCGTTGGTGGACCCGCGGGGAGATCCACACCGCCCCCAGCTGAGCGGTGATCTCCTCCGGTCCGAGATCGTCTGGCAGCACGTCCCGCAACGCCGCCTCGTTGATGGTGAACGCCAGATCGTCTTTCGCCGCGGCGGTCGCGGTCTCGAGCTTGGCGCGCACATCACCCGACAGGTACTGCGGTGCGTGGACCAGCCGGCCGGTGTCGGGGTCGGTGAACACCGCCGGACCGAGCGCGTTGCGGGCCTCGTCGGTGGGCATCCCCAACAGCTCGGCGACCAGATCCAGGTCGAGCCGGCCGGTGCGGTCCAACGAGACGGCGATCGCATCCGCCGGGGTCTCGACCCCCAGCACCTCGGGGGTGGGGGCGACGACCCGGCGGGTCAGGATCGCGGCCGGGGTAGCGGTCTGGTCCTGGTCGTCGAACTGTTCGAGTGCGAGCACCAGCGGCGCGAACGGATCGCCACGAAGGCTGCGGATCGCGGCGGGGACGATCCGGGCGTAGGTGTCCTCGCCCGCGTCGTTGGTCCGCCCGGTGCGGCGCAAGCTGAACCGTCCCAACGGCCCGAACCGTTCCACGTAGGTCTCGTAGCGGCGTCGCAACTCGCTGCGGGCGGCATCGATGTCGTCGGAGTCCTCCACGGTGGCGGCTTCGAGGTCCAGCAGTCGCGTGGCCGCGTCCCGTAGCCCCAGCAGTGCTCGCAGCTCGGCCCTGGCGGAGTTGGGGACCCTCAGCGGTACCAACCCGCCATCGGTCACGGTGGCGAAGCTGCCGTCATCTGCGGCGACGATGCGGCCATCCCACCGTTGGCCTACCCCCACCTCTGGTGCCGGCGTGATGGTCGGCTGCACCGGCTCGGAAGGCCGTGGGGTCATGTGCAGGCCACGTCCGGTCGCGGCGGTCACGATGCGGCCCAGCGCCTGTCCGAGCTGCTCGTCGAGCCGGTCCAGCTCGCCGGTCACCGTCAAGGTCTGCGCGCCGTGCATCCCCCGCGTCACCGACATGACGCCGAGCACCTGACCGGGGTTCTCGGCGAAGTAGCGGTTGACCTTCGCCGGCTGGCCGTCGAGGTCGACGGTGGTGACCGTCTCCCACCCGTTCGTTGCTGCCGGGCGGTCGGGTTCGCGTCGGCGCAGTACCAGCAGATCGGTCACCGCGTCGGTGCCGGCCGCGCGGCGGTGTGCGCCGGTGGGTAGCCGTACCGAGCCGAGGAGCTCGGCGAGCTGGTTCATCTCGCGCCGCGCGGCGGGGTTCTGGCCGTCGAGGGTGTAGCGGCTGGTCAGTGCCACGACCAGCCCACCCGGCCTGGTCAGTGCCAGCGACTTGAGTAGGAAGTGGTTGTGCATCGAATGGCGGCCGGCGTTGTGCACCGGGTCATGCAACCGCACGTCGGAGAACGGCACGTTGCCGATCGTCGCGTCGAACCGCCCGGTCGACAGCCGAGTGTCCGCGAACGACTCGGCCCGGATCTGCGCGTGCGGATACAGCGCGGCCGAGATCGACGCGGTCACCGGATCCAGCTCGACCCCGACCATCCGTGCCGAGTCCGGTGCGAGCCCGATGAATGTGCCCGCGCCTGAGCCCGGCTCCAACACCGAACCACCCTCGAATCCGAGCGACCGCAGCACCTGCCACATCCGCGTGACGATGACTGGGTCGGTGTAGTGGGCGTTGATCGTGGTCCGCTCCGCAGCCCGCCACTCGGCTTCGGTGAGCAGCCCACGAAGCTCGGCCCGTTCCGCTTCCCACGCGGGCTTGGTGGTGTCGAACACCTCCGGCAGCGCGCCCCACGATGACCAGCGCGACAACACCTGCTGCTCATCCGCGATCGCCGGACGGTCTTCCTGTTCGAGCCGGCGGGCCAGGCGGATGGCGGCGAGGTTGGCCCCGAACCGAGCCTTCGCCCCCGACGGCGCCAAGGGTGCCTGCGAAGCAGGAACGAACCGTGGAGCTACGTCTGCTCGCGCAGGAACCGGATGTTGGCCGCCTCCGCCAGCACCCCCGGGTTCTCCGCCAGGAACCGGCCCGGGATCTCGGCTTGCAGCAGGCCGTACAGCAACTCCGGCGTCACCGCCCACCGGTGGGCTAGATCCTCGACCTCCTCGGTCGCCGGCTCGGTCTCCGGAGCGTCCTGGATCCGTTCCGCCCAGCTGGCCAACCAGCTGTCGGGCGTCCGGGTCGCCTCCCACTCCTCCCGCGCCTCGACCAACGCCAGCTCCGGCGTCTCGATCCAGACCAACTCCGTCAACACGATCGCCTCCGCCCGCATCCGGGCGTTGGTCAACCGCCCCACCGTCTGCGGGTAGCTCTCCCCGTCGACCGGCGTCCCCTCCAGACCCTGCGTCAACTCCACCACCTGCGCCTCCACCTGGACGCCCAGGTCCGTGAAGAACCCCTCCCGATCCGTCATCGTTGCGACCCGACTCGGCGCGTGCTGCTCCCAGTGCTCCATCGCCAGCTGCCCGTAGCGGTTCATCCGTGACCTCCTCAGCCCATAGGTCCAACGTAAGTTGACCATCACCCTGCGACAACGCCGGACCGCGCCTGGCCCGGCCGCCAACGCTGGCACCCGACCCGCCCGTCGAGGACACGGCACACCCGCTCCTTCCCGGCCCAAGGTCGACCGCACACCGCAGCCGACCCGACCGTCAGGCAGGTGCGCCATCACGACCATCGTCTGGAGCGTCTCAAGATCGCGATGAGAGGCTCGACGTCTCGGCATCCGCATCTAGGACGCGTATGAGGCGACACCACGGAACGCAGATCGCTCCATCGCTGCTGGACGACCACTGCGGCTCAGAACAGCCGTGCCGCTGGTTCTCCGTCACCTTGATGCGCTGGATGATCGACGAACGGTTCGTAGTCGATCGTGCCGGCGTCGATCTGGTGGTTGAGCGCGAGGAGGCGCGGGATCATCTCGTAGGCATCTCCGGCGATCCCGACTGGCCAGCCGTACGCCGCGGCAACCGCCCGATCGAGGTCACGGTGAGCGCCCAGGAGGTCGGGGTAGCCGCCGTCCTCGACGATGTTGTAAATCTCCGTCAGCCCGGCGTTTGCATCGGTGCACGCGATCGTTCGTTGTTCGGCGACCTCGCGCGCTGCGGCAGCGATGATCTCCCGGCGTCCCTCATCGGGGGCTGGCCAGGGGAAGGAGCGAAACACCGTGGTATGGGTGTATCGCGGGTCAGACTTGATGGATGACCCGCGGTAGGCGGCCCACAGCGTGTGAGCTCGTGATGTCAAGACGCCGAAGTGATAGTCGCCATCGAGCGCGATGGTGACCGTGGCATCGCTCGCGATCCACTCTGGTTCGCACCAGGTCAACAGGATTCGCTTGCCGTGACGCCCCACCGCGAGGTACCGACCCAAGTGAGCGATAGCTTCGCGACGTGCAGGTCGAGGCCGGTGAAGCTGCCACCATCGAGGGCGATCCACATCAGGTCGAACCTCTCGCTCGACGATCTCCAGTGCCCGAGGGAACCGTCGGGCTTCGTGTAGCTCACGCTGGCCGAAGTCGATGATCCAACGTGACGGCTCTTGGCGTGGACTCGAGGCGATGTCGTCCGATGTCAGGTAGCGCTTGACGACCTCTGCGTAGTCAGCATCGTCACGCTGGAGGAGCTGGGCGGCTGTTTCGTCGCCGAGCACGAAACCCCGGTGGCCGGGGATGGGTCCCTGGAAGGCGATCCCGTCGTTGGCTGGAAGTTCTACGGCAGAGACGACCGACACGGCCGCGGGGCGGAGGTCCGATCCGATGCCCTCGGCGATCGGTGCGTGATCGATCCTGTACTCGAAGGGGCCCTCGGTCTCTTCCGGCTGGTGGATCCAGTTGACGATCGCTACGTGGACCGCTGCGTCGCCCTGCCAGGTCTGGCTTGGAACGACATCGAGGAGGACGCCGCCCTGCTCGACCACGTGGTCCAGAGAGGCCTCGCGAGTTCCGCCATGAGCGATCGAGTTCGTGGCGACCAAGCCGGCCCGGCCGCCGGGTGGAAGATGCTCGACCGCCTTGCGGAACCAGTAGACGCAGTAGTCCTTGACGCCGATACCGAACTGGCTCCTGAGCCGTTCGATCGCATCATCGCCGATCGCTTCGCGCAGCCGTTGTGATCCGTTGAAGGGCGGATTCGAGATGATCACGTCCGTAGCTGGCCACGCCATCTCGAGCGCGTCGCCCTGGACGATGGTTGCGGAGAGGTCGGGCAGGGGAAGTAGTGGCTCGGGGGTCCCTTGGTCCCGTCCGGCGATCTCGTGGCCCATCCAGAGCACTACCCGTGCGACCTGGACGGCGAACTCGTCGAGTTCGATCCCGTAGAGGTTCTGCAGCGGGAACTGCAGGTGTCGGGTGTCCGGGGGTTCGACGCCGCTGGCCCGAGCCAGTTGCTCGAACTTGTCACGCGCTTCCCGTTCCAACGCCCGGATCTCCTGATAGGCGATGTAGAGGAAGTTCGCGCTACCACAGGCACTATCCAGAACGCGCAGCTTGCAGAGCGCCGCAAGGACCTCGAGCGCCTCGTCGGCGGTGCTGGCTCGCTGGATACGACCCTGCCACGGCTCCACGATGCATGGCGTGACGATCTTCCGGATGTCGTCGGCGTGCGTGTAATGAACTCCGAACTGTCGCCGAGCGCCTGGGTCGTCGATCGCTCGGTCTCGTTCGAGGAAGCCCTCGATGAGTGAGCCGAAGATCGTCGGGTCGACCTCTCTCCACCGGTACTTCCCGATCTCGCGCAGCTTCTCGAGTTCCTCCCGGGTGAGGTGGACCGCGGCAGGCGTGGCGAACAGCCCGCCGTTGACGAACTTGGTCTTGCCCGCGAAGACGCCACCCTGTTGCTGGTGAACCGCGCTTGGGTGGTCCGGGTGATGCTGATCGGGAAGGTTGAGGAGTCGGTAGAGGTGGCCGAGTTCGGCGGCCGACGATCGTCGGTCATGGGTGTCGGTGAGCAGGTCGCTGATGATCTCCTGCACCGGATGTCCCGCCAACACTCCAAGATCCGAGGCGAACAGGCACCACACCGTCTGCAGGATGAAGCTGCGGAGCTCGGTCGGTTCTGCAGCATCCCGGGCGACCAGCTCGTGGTAGAGACTGACGACAGCCTCGGCCGCGGTGGCGGTCAGTTCGCGGTTCGGTTGCACGACCGTCGGGCGTTGACCGGCGAGGAACCGTAGGGCGCCCTGGTTGTCGGGCAGTTCCTCGAGCGTGAAGTCGGCGATCGGTTCGCGGGGGTACCGCCCGAACTCGTAGACCATGAACCGGTGGAACGCGCACAGCAGCGTGTAGCGCGGCGCTGGTACCCCTTCGTCGCGGCTGCCGACCTCCTGCCAGTAGTCGAAGGCCTGCTCGCGGTCCCCTTCGAGCGTCGCCACCTTGGAAGGCCGCTTCATCTCGATGAGGAGCTTCCCAGGGAGGATGGCGTCAGTGAAGCCGGTCGTGCCGTCCGCTCGTCGCAGACTGGATTCGTACCTGACACCTGCACCGCGTCGGTCGAGGCCGTACGCCTCGAAGAGCTGGTCGAGGAAGGTGTGGGCTTCTTCTACCTCGCCACCGTCGTAGTCCTGCCAGTTGGTCGCGAAGGCCGTGAGCGCGCCGGTAATCTCCTGAACCGACCGCGCGGTGAGCGCCGTGTGCTGGTCGAGCGTCTCGGTGTTGACCGTGGCCATCGGGGCTTACAGCATTCGCTGTTGAGAAGCGGCTAGCTGCGCTCTACGCAGCTCCGTAGCGGCGCTGGCTGCTCGGTTCGCCGCGGTCTGAAGTGCCACCACGTCGTTCGGCTCACCACCAGCGGACTCAAGCCGGCGGGCAGCGGCGGCGGCACGTGCAGCGACGGCCTCTAGATCGGCAACGACGCGCGCATGGAAACCAACAGCGTCCGATCGCCGATCATCACTCATTCGGTCTTCCGATCCGGTCGGTCGAGTCTGCGGAGGTGGCAGTGTAGGTGCGAGGGGAGACGGGACCGCGCCGTTCTCCACAGGTGTGGCGTGGGCGGCGGGAAGCGTTCGGGTGATGCCCTTCAACCGCCCGACGTGCTGTAGGCCCGGCAACACGTCCCTGACGGCGGGCGACCCGGACGCACGTGGGGTCAGGGTGTCTGCACCAGAGCAGCAAGTTCAGCAGCGATCTGCGCGACCGGAAGTTCGCTGCCCCGTAGCGCGAGCTTCTGAGACAGCGACCAGCTGTAGCCCTCGACCTGATCGAGCGTCAGGTTGGGGTGCCAGACGGGCAGGATGACCTTCTTGCCCCTCATCTCGCGGGCAACAAGGCCGTCGAGTTCGTAGTTGGCCCAGGGCTTCGCGAAGAATTCTTGCGATAGCACGACCACCCCGAACCGGCTCCGGGCAAGCCCGGTGTCTATGGACCGGCGCAAGCTGTCCCCGACGGTCATCGCGGTCTCGTCGTACCAGACATCGACATTCAGGGCTTCGAGCTGGGCAACCAGGGGGCCGACCCAGTCCTTGTTCTCGTTGGCGTGGCAGACGAACAGGTCGTAGTCGCGGTCGTCCGCGGGCAGCGGCGCGTAGCCGGCGTCGCGTAGATGTTCCACGCGGACCCGCCGCGTGGTGAGCGACGGTTGCTTCGCGAGGGCTGCTGGAGGGCGGGCGGGCGTCTGTGCGATGGGACGCACGGACGTCCGGGTCGTCTGGCGAACCGTCACCGTGCGTCGGACAGTCGCCTTGGCAGTGATGCGGATCTGGCGGCGCGGCATGCGTGCTCCTGCTTCCATTCGAGGTGTCGTCGCCGAGGCAGTGACCATTACACTGGTGTGCTTCCGGTTCTGCTAACCTACCAGAGGTGAGAAGAACCGGAAACGGAGCCCGCGGTGAAGGAGTCCTCGATGTTCGGCGTCCCAGATCGCGAGGCGCAGTCAGGTCGCATACGCACGGGCGCCGAAGCGCTGTCACGGCTCGAGCAGCTGGGGTTCACGCCGCCGACGATCGTCCGCGACGCGGTTCAGCACGGCGCCGGTACGGCACGTTCGGTCACACCCTGGCATCCGGTTGGGTACGGGGGGATCCGCATGTGGGCCGAGACCGTCTCGGCCCTCGCCGAACACGGACGTCGATGCGATTGGGAGCACGAGGCCGTCAAAGGCGTTGACCTGGTGACCAATCACCGGACCGGGGTCGCGGTGATCGTCACGGCCGGTGATGCTGCGACCGGTCTGGAGGACTACCGTCCGGACGCGCGCTACGAACGTCCCGAGATGGTTCAGGCCATCGTCAACGGCACACTGGACACGTTGTGGGACGCAGAACACGGGCGCGCGGACTGGCAGGTGTGGCTGTTGCTCCACAACGTCGTCGCGAACCAAGGCGATGTGGCGGCGGAACTGTCGCTCCCGGCGGCCATCGGCGACGGAGGGCACGTGACCGGCTGGGTGGAGCGTCTCTTGATTCCGGCTGACGATGACCGAGATGGGAACCGCCGCACGATGGACGCCCCGGCCGTGCCCCCCGCGCCGGTGGTCACGGTACGTCGACGCGCCAACTGAACGTCCGAGGAACCGACCGATGTTCAACGCCGCAAGGCTCACTCAAGCACGCCTGCGTCGTGGATGGACGAAGGTGGCTCTGGCCGACGCGGTCGGGCTGACCGCCCGACGGATCGCCTCGTTCGAGAACGAAGGTGACGTCCCGCCCGAGTCGACGATTGCGGCACTGGCTGCCGCCCTTCGGTTCCCGGTCGAGTTCTTCACCCGTGGCGAGGTCGCGATGCCACGATCCGAACAGGTGTCGTTCCGCTCCCTTTCGAAGCTAACCGCTGGTCGACGCGATGCAGCGCTCGCTGGAGCAGCTCTGGCGTACGAGGTCGCATCCTGGTTCGACGACCGCTTCGAGCTCCCAGAACCCGACTTGCCGGACCTTCGTGATGTCCAGCCCTCCCAGGCCGCGGCGGCACTTCGATCGATGTGGAACCTCGGTGAACTGCCAGCGCCCAATCTCGTTCATCTCCTTGAGGCCCATGGCGTGCGGGTGTTCTCGCTCGTGGACGACTGCGCCGACCTCGACGCGCTCTCGATGTGGAACGACGGCACACCTTTCGTGTTCCTGACCCAGCACAAGAGCCCGGAGCGCGCCCGCTGGGACGCCGCGCACGAGCTCGGCCACCTCGTTCTCCACCTGGGTGCAGCACCCCAAGGCCGCGTACACGAGGACGAGGCTGACGCGTTCGCTCGGCACTTCCTCCTGCCCGAACGGGGAGTGCTATCCACCGTCCCGCGGAGGGTCTCGCTCGATGTGGTCCGGGCCGAAAAGGTCACCTGGAAGGTCTCGGCCCTTGCGTACATCCGCCAACTGCACAACCTCGATCATCTCACGGAGTGGCAATACAAGTCGCTGATCATCGAGGCGTCCCAAGCCGGTTATCGGCGTACCGAAGGCGACATCGACCGTGAACGCAGCCAACTCATCCCCAAAGTGCTCGATGCCTTACGAGAAGAAGGCATCACCATGGCGGCCATAGCGGACGACCTCGCGATCACGACAGCGGAGCTGCGAGGCTTGCTCTTCTCGACCGTGGTTCCCGTTGAAGGAAGCGGTGACGCAAGGCCGTCGACGAGGGCGAGGCTTCGATTGGTCTAATCGGACTTCGTTCGCGACACGTGCCTGACCGCGCAGCACGTTCTCGTGCCGGAAGGCACCCAGGCTGACGGTGCCGGTTCCCCTGGGAGTCGCTCGAGGCCGTGACGTCGAGCACGCGGCCGTCGACGCTTCCGCGCACATGGCCATACTGGCGATCCTGCCGACTCGCGTGCCCCGCGTTGGCTACGTCGGATCTACGATCCGGTGGCTTCTAGGAGTCGGCAGTAGGGGGCGTTCGCGCCATCCGGTACCTCGGCGGGTTGGCCGGCCGGCTGCAGCAGACGGTGGAGCTCGTCGCGGAGCGCGATGAGTTCGCGGATGCGGTGGTCGATGTCGCACAACTGGCGGCGCATGGTGTCGACGACGTAGTCGCAGGGCTGTTCGCCACGTTCCCGCAGCTGAAGGATGTGTCCGATGTCGTGAAGGCTCAGTCCGAGACGCTGGGCGGTGCGGATGAACTCGAGCCGGTCGACGTCCTGGTCGGCGTAGTCGCGGTAGCCGGCCGGTGTACGGGGCGCGGCAGGGATCAGCCCGATACGACTCGTAGTAGCGGATCGTCTTGGTGTTGATGCCGAGCTCGTCCGCGACTGCACCGATCCGCATCGTGCAGCTCCCATTCCGTAGGTAGCGGTCCGGTAGAGGTTCAGTGGCTGGAAGCTTCAGGGGCGGCACGGTCCCTACCCTCCCGAAGTTCCGCTTCCGTGTGAGGTGACCGTCGTGCCGTCGTACCCGGACCGTCAGGGTCTGCGCTCGGTGCTGGCGCGTCCGGCGTACCGGCGGCTGTGGACCGCGCAGACCGTTTCGCGTTGGGGGGATGTGTTCAACACCGTCGCGCTGGCGGTGCTGGTGTTCCAGCTCACCGGTTCGGGGCTGGGGGTGACCGGGGTCGTGGTGGCCGAGATCGTCCCGGTGCTGCTGCTCGCACCGGTGGCGGGTGCGTTCATCGATCGGTTGCCGGCGGTGAAGGTCATGATCGTCGCTGACGTGTGGCGGATGGGGCTGGCACTGCTGCTGCCGCTGGTCGCTGACTCGGTCGCGGCGGTGTACGCGGTCGCGTTCGGGTTGTCCGCCGGCGCGGTGTTCTTCAACCCCGCTTCCCAGGCCACTCTGCCCGCGGTCGTGGACGAGCGTGAGCTGATCGCCGGCAACTCCGGGTTGTGGACCGCCGCGGTCATCTCACAGATCGTGCTGGCTCCGCTGGCCGGTGGCATGGTGGCCATCCTCGGGGTCACCCCGGCGTTCCTGCTCAACGCCGCCACTTACGCGGTCTCGGCGGTCGTGCTGCTGCGCATCATCCACGTGGCCCCCGCTGCGGTCGACCGAGCCACCGAACGGCGCTCGTGGTGGTCCCGCGCCGCCGAAGGTGTCCAGGTCATCGCCACCACCCCGCTGCTGCGGCTGATGGCGTCGGTGCAGGCGCTGGCAGCACTCTCGGCCGGTGCCACCAGCGCGCTGCTGATCGTGCTGGCGACCGACCATCTCGACGTCGGTGCGGACGGGTTTGGGATGTTGCTGTCGGCCATCGGCGTCGGGGCCGCGATCGGTCCGTTGGTGCTGACCAAGCTGGTGTCCGACCCGCGCCGGGTCGGGTTCGTGTTCGGCCCGTTCGTGCTGCGCGGCCTCGTCGACCTCGTGCTCGCCAGCTTCCGCAGCCTGCCGGTCGCGCTCGGCGCGCTCGGCTTCTACGGCGTGGGGACCTCGACCGGCATGGTCACCTTCAACTCGCTGCTGCAGGCCGAGACCAGCGACCAGACCCGCGGCCGGGTGTTCGCCAGCTTCGACGCCATCTGGCAGCTCGGCCGGCTCGTGTCCCTCGGTGTCGGCGGGCTGCTCACCGACGCGGTCGGCATCTCTGCGGTGTACTACCTTGGCGGGGTCCTGTTGCTGCTCGCCGGACTCGCCGGCCTCACCCGAGCGCGGCCCCACGGCACCACCTCCAGTGCCGGTGGCTGACCGTCACCGCGACGATGCCCCGGGGACCGGCTCGCCCGATCCCCCGGGCCCGCGGCAACGTGATGATGGGCGGCGCGGCTAGAGCCCTGGGGCTGCCGAGAACGCCGCGCCAGGTCTTCGGAGGCGCAGGGAAGCGGCGGCTACAGGCCGGGGGCCTATTCGGGGGTCGCTCGGCTCAATCGTCAGAGCATGGAGCCGAGATCGGAGCCGACGCTGGGGTAGCTGGCGGTCATGGACTTGAGCTGGCGGGTGGTGAGACCGAGCTTGATGGCCAGTGCGCAGAAGTTGATGAGTTCGCCGTACTCGGGTCCGTACATGTGGGCGCCGACGATGGTGTCGGTGTTTCGGTCGACGAGGATCTTGGTAGCGGCCGTTCGTTCGCCGACGCGGTAGTTGGAGAACCAGCTGCCCGTGTCCCGGTGGCGCACGTCGAGGTCAATTCCGGTCTGCCGTGCGTCGGCTTCGAGCATGCCGACGCGGGCGAGCTCGGGGATGGTGTAGACCACGGTGGCCACGCCGTCGTAGTCCGGCGTGGTGGACTCGTTGTTGAGCATGTTGGAGGCGGCGACCTTGCCCTCGAATACCGCGACGGGGGTGAGCGGCATGCCGGGGGTGTCGGCTGCGTCTCCCGCGGCCCAGACCGCCGGGTTGGTGGTGCTCTGCAGGTGCGGCGTGACGGCGACGCCCCGGGGTCCGGTTTCGACATCGGCGGCGTCGAGGCCGAGGCTGGACAGCTCGGGCGCCCGGCCGGCGCCGTGGACCACCAGGTCGGCCTCGATGCTCGACTTGGTCCCGTCGCGCTCGACGGTGACCCGGTAGCCGTCCGAGGCGGGCTCGACACGGCGGACGGATGTGCCAGCCCGGATGTCGATGCCCACCTCGGCGGAGCGTTGCACGAGCAGGTCGACCAGATCGGGATCGAAGGCCTTGAGGGGCCGTTCGCCGCGGTCGATGACGGTGACGGTGGCTCCAGCGCGGGCGGAGATGTGGGCGAACTCCATGCTCACGAACCCGCCCCCGACGAACAGCACCCGGCCGGGGACCGCGTCGAGGTGCAGGAAGTCGGTGCTGTCGATGAGATGCTCGGCACCGGCGAAGTCCAGCGGCCGTGGGCGGGCACCGGTGGCGATCAGGAACCGCTCGGACCGCAGCGGGCGACCGTCGACTTGGAGCTCGTTGGGTCCGGTGAAGGTTGCGGTGCCGTGCAGCGTCTCGACGCCGTTGCTCTCCAGCTCGCGTTCCATGTTCTCCGGAACCGGGTCGGTGAACCCCCGTTTGTGCCGCATCAGGGCGGCCCAGTCGATGGCCAGGCCGCCAGGGTCGATGCCTCGGCCCTGCAGCAGGCGGGCGGCGTCGATGATCTCCGCGCCGCGGCGAAGGATCTTCTTGGGGTCGCACCCCCGCAGCGCGCAGGTCCCGCCGTAGGGCAGCTCGTCGACGATGGCCACACGCCAGCCCGCCGCGCCGCACTTGTTCGCGGCATTGACCCCGGCCATGCCGGCACCGATCACGGTCAGGTCGTAGCTGTCAGGCATCCGGTGCTCAATCTTCGGCGGTTCCTGCTCGGTCCTGCCCGCGTGGGCACGGGCTCACGGTAACATCCGGTTTACCAGATGTATCCTGCCGATGTCGGGAGCCTGTTGTGAGTCGTCCCGCGATCGTCACGGCCGGGCCGATCGCGCTTCCCCGGCACGAGCTGCTCGCCCGGGTCTTTCGCACGTTGGGTGACGCGACCCGTCTGCGGTTGCTCGAGGTGCTGCTCGAGGTCGGGGAGGCGACCCAATCGGAGCTACTCGACCGGGTCGATGCCTCGCAGCCGCGGGTCTCGGAACACCTCAACTGTCTGAGCTGGTGCGGGTTCATCGCGGCCGAGCGGCAGGGCCGGACCGTTCGCTACCGCGTCATCGATGAGCGCGCCGCCGCGCTCATCGGTCTGGCCCAGACGTTCCTCGACGACAACGAGGCCGCCGTCGGGTCCTGCACGGTGCTCGACGCAGACTGACAGTCCAGCTTCTTCGATTCCGACGCGACGTGCATCGCGAGCCGACGTCGAAGAAGGCCGTCTCATCGTGCCCGGTCCTTGTCGTCCAGCGTCAAAGGACTCGCGGAAGCCGTGAATTCGCGCGGAGTCGTGTTCATCCTCTTCTCGCTTACTAGCCATTCTGACCCGCCTACCCGAAACTGGTGGGTAACCAGCTCCTATCCTGCCCGCAGAGTGAGGCGCCCCACGCGAATAGCCCGCCCGGCGTCGCTGCTAGCAAGTCGCGGGCATCAACGATCGGGATCTCGTACCGGCGGGCTTTGCCTGCCTTCCCCGATCGTGAGGCGGTGTCGGCCGCTACCAGAAGCTGACAGCGCGACTTGGTTACGGAGTCGACCGGGTCGAGACTAAGCCGTCGGGCGTGAGCGATCAGCAACTCGCGGGAGAGCTCGGCGCCGTCGTCGTCGACCACGACGCCGGTGAAACACACCGTCATCCCCGGCTGCAAGCTCACTTCACGGTCGCAGGTGCGGAAGGTGGCTGTGCACTCGTCCACCAGATCCTGACCGATCCCAAGCGCGTACGCTGCCCGGCACAACTCGTCGTACTGCTCGACGGTCACCTCACCATCCGAGCAGGCCGTCTCGATCAGCTCGTTCAGCCAACGGCGGTGCGCCTGATCGGTCTCGCCGGCGTTGAGTCCGAGCTCCCGAGCGAGCTCGACCAGCTGGCTGCGCTCGTCCCCGTCGAGGTGCAAGTCGGCCATCGCCCGGTCCAGCAGGTCTAGCTACTTCGTCCCGAAAAAGTCGAAGGGTGAGTTCGACCGGATTCTGCGGTTCTAGCTGCATTAGATGCTCGGATTCGCCGGTTCTGGGGGATACTTCACCGCGACGGGTGGCGGTGGAGGGGCGGGATGCTGCGAACTCGGAACGATCAGCCGACGTTGTGGGACGCGATCCCACCGGAGCTGCTCGAGCTGCCCGAGCAGTTGGCCAAGGTCGATCGGCTGTTGGATGACGAGCGGTTCTTCGCCCCGTTCGTGCCCCACTTCCATCCCAGCGAGGGGCGTCCCTCGATCCCGATGGAGACCTACCTGCGGCTGATGTTCCTCAAGTACCGCTACCGCCTCGGCTACGAGCCGCTGTGCGCCGAGGTCGCCGACTCGTTGACCTGGCGGCGGTTCTGCCGGATCCCGCTTGGCGTCCGGGTGCCGCATCCGGCCACGCTGATGAAGATCACCACCCGCTGCGGCCCGGCAGCGGTCGAACAGCTCAACGATGCGCTGCTCGAGCAGGCGGCCGAGGCCAAGCTGGTGCGGATGCACAAGGTCCGCGCCGACACCACCGTCATCGAGGCCGACGTCGCCTACCCGACCGACTCGGGGCTGCTCGCCAAGGCCATCAGCCGCATCGGCGCGAGCGTCAAGAAGGTCAAGGCTGCGGGCGGTGCGACCCGCACCTCGACGCGGGACCGGTCACGTTCGGCAGGCAAGCGTGCCCGCTCGATCGCCGCCAACCTCAAGCGGCGCACGGGCGAGGCCAAGGACGAGGTTCGGCGCATCACCGCCGACCTCGCCGAGCTGGCGGGCACCGGGGCTGCCGAGGCGCACCGGGTGGTAGCGAACGCGAAACGGGCGCTACGGCGGCAAGGAGCGGCCGTGTGCGGGACGCTGGCTCGTGCCGTTGTCGACCTCGCGACGTTGCTGGAGCGCACCGGCAAGATCATCGTGCAGACCCGTACCCGGCTCGCCGGCGACACCCCACCGGGGGCGAGTCGGCTGGTGTCGCTGCACGATCCTGACGCGCGACCGATCGTCAAGGGACGGCTCGGCAAGCCAGTCGAGTTCGGTTACAAGGCCCAGATCACCGACAACGCCGATGGGCTCGTGCTCGACTACGAGGTCCGCATCGGCAACCCACCCGATGCCGAGCTGCTCGTCCCAGCTATCGAGCGTGTCGTCCGGCGCGTCGGCCAGGTCCCGCGTGCCGTCACCGCCGACCGCGGGTACGGCGACACTGGCATCGACGACAAGCTCACCGAGCTGGGGGTGGCCACCGTCGCGATCCCCCGCAAGGCCAAACCCTCCGCTACCCGGCGCGAGATCGAACGGCAGCCCCGTTCCGGCGGCTGGTCAAGTGGCGCACCGGCGCTGAAGGCCGCATCTCCGCCCTCAAACGCGGCTACCAGATGGACCGCACCCGCATCGACGGCATCGACGGAGCCCGCACCTGGAGTGGCCACGGGGTCCTGACCCACAACCTGGTCCACCTCGCCGCGATGACATAGGCCGGAACCGCGGGAGCTCCCGGACGCTCCGCCGCAGCGGCCGCCGCACCCAAGCTCCGCCCCGCGGGAGCAGACGACCGCTGTCAGCCGCCCGATGGGATCTTCAGGTCGAAGTAGCTAGCCCCGATCCTTCAGTAACTCCGTAGAGGGTGACGGGGTGAGGGCGCGGGGGCGATGCCGCGGCATCGCCCGACGTGACGGTGGTGAGGGCGGT